>TARA_R100000541_G_scaffold405_4_pt1 | contig 10112 bp, 20 predicted proteins | sample TARA_R100000541 | Tara Oceans TARA_R100000541 (sample SAMEA2621416) | marine metagenome | biome: marine biome (ENVO:00000447); feature: surface water layer (ENVO:00002042); material: "saline water (ENVO:00002010), including plankton (ENVO:xxxxxxxx)" | depth 5 m | reverse complement strand
ACTTATACTGATCAACGCTAAATGTTGGGTTTACTAATCCTGCTAGATCGTTATGCTTAATGTTTTCGCTGATATTAGATTTGTGCTGTTGCATCATTATCTCCTGCTCCATCATCCATAGCTGCATTTACAGAGTCACCATCTAGTGTATCATTAGCAATACTTAAATCTGCTGTTGCTAACTCTTGCATAAACTTACGTGGAACTTCTAGTGTTACTAACCAAATTGGTTCTTCAATTTTCTTAGCTCTGTGTTGCCCTGGTCTTTTTCCATCTGAACCGTCTCTTGGTTCACTGTCAGTGGGGTCTTTAAGTTTAGCTGCTGTAATTAGAGTATCTTTTGCATAGTATACTTTACAGTCATGTTTTAATAAACGCTTTGCTGCTTCTGGATCAGGCATTTTTTCGTATGGATACATTAATGTAACTGTTACCCAATATTTTTCAATGTGTGGTCCTTCAACAACTTCGCCATCAAGCCAATTTGCATATGTATAAATGTTTTGATTATCTAAAACACGCTCAAAGTCAATAAGTGTATCTAACGCACTCTGACGATTAATGTTGTTTTTAAGTGTATCTATAATGTAATTTTGATCCATAGTTTTATCTTCCTTATATGTTTATTTATCTAGACTTTAAACACAATGTTAACTTATGCGTTTCTTTGTTAAATACTTATGAGCAGGCAAGTTAGGCCAACAGTAAAAACCTTATAATAGGAGTTAAGATGGCAAAAAGAGCTCGAAAAACAAAAAAACAACAACATCAAAGCTATTCAAATGATGTTATTTCAGTAAGTGCTTACAGACGTAGGCAAAAACATGTGCAAATTATCCCAAAGAACCTACTTCAAGAGGACTATCTTGAAATGCTAGATGATGCCAATAAGGCAATCGTCTTTGCAATGGGACCAGCAGGAACAGGTAAAACAATGCTTGGCGTATTAGCTGCCATAGACGCAATGAATAATAGACAATGCGATAAAATTGTTATTACTAGACCAGCTGTATCAGTTGATGAACAACACGGTTTTCTACCCGGCACACTTGTTGAAAAGATGGCACCATGGACAAGACCTATATTCGACGTAATGGAAGAGTATTGGTCACCAAAAGAAATTGAAAACATGATAGAAGAAAATGTTATCGAAATAGCACCGTTAGCCTACATGCGTGGTAGAACATTTAAAGACGCTTGGATCGTTGCAGACGAAATGCAAAACGCTACACCAAGTCAAATGAAAATGTTGTTAACCCGTATTGGCAACAATTCAAAAATAGTAGTTACAGGAGACCTCAACCAGCATGACCGTGGTTTTGAACATAACGGTCTGAAAGATTTTGTAGAATTGCTTAAAACCCGTAATAATAAAATGATTAGTGTAGTTGAATTCACTAAAAATGAGGTTGAAAGACACCCGGCGGTAAGTGCAGTTCTAGACATTTACGGTGACGATGATATTAAGTAACATTTAACAGAGTTAAAAACAAAGCCCTAACTTGCCAGCTGTTAAATATTATCGTTATCTAAAATATGTGTAGTAATAGCATTCCAATCCATTAACCTAGTCATAGTAGTATCATTGCTTGAACCTTCATTGTGTTCATGTGCAATTAATATAGGTCGTAATCCAAACTGAACTCCACACTTGGCATTTTCTGCCTTATCTTCAATCCACCAAAGTCCACTATCTTTATACTTTGCTAGTGCATCATCTTTATCTGCACCAGTATCTAAACAAACTAACTCTTTAAATGTTCCTTTACCAAAAACATTTTCTAAGTTATATGCTCGTAAACGTTGTGCTTTTTGATCTAAACTTAAACTAGTAATACAATGAAAACGATATCCATGCTCGTATAATTTAGCAACACCACTTCGTGCATCACGAAATGCTTTTAAATAACCCATCCATGCACTCTCATTAAATATTTTAATAAGTGTCTTACCTTCTGGTTTAGTTAATCCGTATTGCTGTGCAATGTCATACATGCCTGACGCTACTACCTTACGTCCATGCGACTCCATCCATTGGTGAAATGCAGCCTCCCAATTAAGTAAAACTCCATCGCAATCTGTAAGTATAATTTTGTAGTTTTTCATATCTTCTCTTTCATTTAACATACACATATTATAGCAAGAACTCTTGGTTTTGTCAACCTTTTTCTACTCGTGTTCGCCACCTGGAGCTCTTGAATTAATACGATTATCTCTTACAAAAAACTGTGGTTTACGTTTTGCTGTTTCAAATGTTGCTACTGTAACTGCAATGGCTCCTAGTAATACTACGTGTATCATCATAGAAACTACTCCAGCCCACATACTACCTACAATAAATGCAAATGTAATACACCACATCCATGCTAATACTTGCATAATCATATGCCTAGTGCTGAAGTCTGGAATATTACTTAATGGATTTCGTTTATCATCCATTACTGCATTCCAACATTCATATACCCATTCTCTCATATCTTTTACCTTTTCAAATCTTACTTTTTTAGGATAATTAGCATCTGCACTATCTCTAAAATCTATTGCATCATATAAATTATGAAACTTTTCGACAACTTTATAATCTCTAAAGTATGCTGTTACCTTATACATTACTTACTTTCTTTATCAAACTTATCAGTCTTTATTGCACCAATCTTTTTATTTTTCTTACGTTTCCCCCATTGTCCGATCTGTATATCTTCTGTTCTGGCTCCTGGTTCGCATATTTGGATTTTACCACCCTTTTGTTTCCACTCCTTTATTGCTTGTTCTAAAATTTCTTCTTCAGTTCTTTCTATTTGCATCTTGTTCCTTTCTAAACTTATCACGCAACCACCAACGGTAGCGTGTAATATACTCTTTTAAACTAATAGAATTTTCGCGATAATGTCTGCGTTCTTCATTTGCTTCACGATGCCATTCCATTACTTTATATCGAAATAGTCCTGTTTTCTTCATTACTACAATCCTCGTTAATATAAAAAATTCAACGCCTCATTCTAGCAATTTCTATAGCTTCTTCTTTATTATCAGCAAATACCGGGACCATATTGCTTTTATGCATTGTTGCAATGCCTAGTAACTTACGTTCACCTGTGTATTTCATAGATTCTTTGCGAGGGGCGGATCCGCCAACATTATTACTCAAACTTGGATAGTCCTGAGTTTCACGTAGCTTTGGTGGTTCATATGCTTTACCAACATATTCTCTTTTTGGTGCTGTATATGTTCCATTGATGTAATCAACAAAGTCTTCAAATTTTTCAAACTGTGCTGAATGAATATGACGCCTGCGACAATCTTTGTTGTGCTTACGCCATTGTATTTTTAGCTTTTCTTGTTTTTCAACAGTCATATGTTTTTTCTTTTTCTTACGACTGTATTGAGTTGTGGTCATATAAGGACCAACTAAGTGCATAGTCATATAATACTCCTAACGCTTTATATACTCTACTAGTATAACGCAGATTGTATTATTTGTCAATATCTATTTCGTTTAATCCAAACTCTCTATCTAAATATTTGTATTCTACTTTAATTGGATCCCAAATTTGAATGTGTTCTATTACTTTCTGTGGGTCAAAAGGTCCACATGTATATACGTCTAATTGTATTAATGCTGGATCTGAGTCAGTCCACACATGACATGCAAAATGTGATGTTTCAATAATAACAACACAGGTTGGTCCGTTGTTTCCTGGCATATAATCTACATTGGCTGATATAGGCCCGGCTAATATTTTCATCCCTATCTTGTCTACTAGTTGTGCCATCCATAACTGTAATTCAAGCTCAGTTGGTGGCGATTTAGCTTCAATTCTTAATATAATATGCTTATGCACTAGTTCCATGTGTTTTACTCCTTCACATTAAGTGTATTTAGTCATAATTTTGTCATAAATACGTTACGCAGGCCAAGATGTGACCTGTTGAAATAAAGGAGAACAATATGTTTAACTATTTAAAAAATAAAGTCACAGGACTTTTCAAAGAACGCACTACATGGGATGGCATGATGCTAATCGCTGCAGGTGTCGTTTTTCTAATGTTCACACCATTAGCTAAAATTGCCGCTTGGGTGGCAATCGTATGGGGTGCATGGACAATCTGGAAAAGAGAAGAGGATTAAAAATTGGCACATAGAAACTACGACAAATGTCTAGAAACTATTTTACACCATGAGGGTGGTTACGTAAATCATCCAAAAGACCCAGGAGGCGAGACTAACTTAGGAGTAACTAAGCGAGTTTATGAAGAATGGGGCGGAACAAAGAGTATGCGTGATCTAACCGTTAAAGACGTTGCTCCAATATATAGAAAAAATTATTGGGACAGAGTTAAAGGTGATGATTTACCTAACGGATTAGATTTATGCGTATTCGACTTTGGCGTAAACGCTGGAACTGGCCGAACTGCAAAATATTTGCAGAAAATGGTTGGAACTACAGTAGACGGAGGCATAGGCCCTAATACAATAAGATGCGTTAATGAATATGTAGACAAAGTCGGATTAGATAATGCAATCAAAAATTTCCAAGAAGCAAGACAAGGTTATTATGAAAGATTAAAAACCTTTGAAACGTTTGGACGTGGTTGGACTCGTCGAGTTGATGAGACAACTGATTTAGCATTACAATTAGTTTAAAACAGAAAAGGGCCATTAAGGCCCTTTTTTATTGGCTGGAAAGGTAGGATTCGAACCTACAATCTACGCTACCAAAAAGCGTGGCATTGCCATTATGCTACTTTCCATTACTAGTAATTATTTTTATTTAAAGAATTTTAGTTTTAATGATTTTGCCGTCTTGGCGTGCAACTTCAATAACTTCATTATCTCTTTCTGTAGTCATTGAATAAGACATGAAGTTTCTTCCTTCGTTATCAATATGATGAGGTTGGTTTTCAAGTGGAAATCCTATACCCAGTGAATATCTCAACCATACTGTATCACTTGTATCAATTTCAATTGTTTCATCAAACAACCCTACATTTTTATTGTAACCAGTTACATATCCCAAACGTGCCGCTGCCATTGCCACACATGCTGTTGAGATGCCAATTGATGTATAAGTGTTTTCAACGCTTCTACTCCACTCACCTGGGTCTTTAGGATTACCTGGAGTTTTATCAGCATCTTCTATATCATATTCACTTGCAATAAAATGATCATTGTCTACATTATCTTGATAATAATTACGCATTGTCTTTGGTTGTTTTGCTACCCAACAGAATATAAGATTAGCTCTTGATTGGGAATTTGGCCAAACTTCAAACTTTTCTCCATCTAATACACCAGTTGTAAATCCATAACTATCTTCATACAGTTCTTCTATAAGTTCTCTGTCTGTAATAGCAATTACATCAAAATATGCTTCATCTTGTTTGGCTGGTGAATTCTTGGCTACTTCTGCCAAAATTTCAATGTGTTCACGTGGGATTGTTTTTGAAAGATCCCAATTTCGTTGACAACGTCTGATTACTTCTGACGTTCGTTTAATATCTTTAATAATATCTGACATGATACCTCTACTATTTTATACTATACGTATTTAGTGTAGATTGGGTCATAATTCCTGTTACCCAGTTTTCAGCAGCGTCTTCTACAAAGTGTAAACTTTTATCTGCATAATTGATAGTTCCCATTTGTTTTTGATCTTCAAAAAAATCAACCTCAAATTGATCATCTCGTTTCATTACTCGAGCTGTTTTATTTCCAACTTGATATTCTAAGTAAAGTTCTTGTTTCATTGTGATGTCTCCATATTTCTTACTTGTATATTCACCGGATTTTTTGCGGTGATTAAATACATTTTTTGCATGATTGCATCAACATTTGACTCTGTCAAATAACCTTTAACACAATCACCATCTTCGGTGATACCAGGTAATTCAATAAGTTCTTCACCTGAAAACACTCCTATTTCATATAAACCCATTTGCCCACCATATGATGCCTCATTTTGAATGACACTTAGCTCATATGGACCAAATTCAATTAATGCTTGTATACCTTTAGGAGTTGTTGTTTTTTTAAATTTTATATCTTTAAACCTCATAGCTTCTTACCTCATCATGTAGTGAAAACAGTTTAGCAAAAGATGTAGCACACGTCAAGTCTGAATCTTCGCTTTCGTGAAAAATAAATTGAATAGTGTTTAGCTCATCGTCAAAATAGTCATTATTAAAGTCTTGCCAATGTGCAACGATATTCATATCGTCTAACCATTCAATTGCTTCTTCTTTGTCTTTATACCTAACTATTACCCTATGCCAAACTTCTAGTGTTTCTTTACTTAAATATTTTTTCGAGTTCATCTTTTGACATTCTATCGTCTACTTCTCTGGTCATGCCAAATGAACTATATCTATTATGCAATTCAACATCCTCTATGACCTCTATACGGTTAAGAATATTATCATATGCGGATTGCATTTCTGTGTTCTTTGTTTTCTGCTTTTCTCTGCGAATAATATCAACAATTTGTCTACTTGTAATCATAACTTGCTCCTGTTTATTTAATTAATACTATACCACTTTTCTAGGTAGTTGTCAATACTTAATTTAATAAAATATGCATTAACAACTATTATAATCATTTTACACCAATGATCATAAATCTATTATATAATTGTGTATCTAATTCACCGCTGAAATATACCTCACTAAATTTATATTTTGCTAGTGCCTCATTAATACCATTAACACAATTAACATGTTGTTCATTTCCAAAATAATCATTTGTTTGCAATACTACAAATTGTCCATCTGGTAGATTATAAAACCAATCTTCATTCATATGCTCACAACTTGTGTTTACTACTACTGTTGGTTTTATTGGGAGATTTTCTAATCTATCATCTGGAGGTAAAGTTAACTTACCTTCGTTATCGTATGTAATGCTGTTAACATCTTGGGCAAATGCTTTAAACTGCCAATTGTTTAACTTACCTTGTCTTAGATTAAAACCATCTGCTACTTCAACTGTATTAGGATCTATATCAATACTGTATAGCGTTGTTGGACTAAAAAACTTAAAGAAGAAGTGTGCAATAGTGGCATACCATCCACCATACAATACTACTGTTCCTAATTGGTTACCTTCAACTACATTACGTAGTTCTTCCATCAGCCATAATTTACTTTTGATCTGACCTCTACTAAAGTGATCATTTAAATCTAAAGTAACTAAATGTTGGTGATTTTCAAGCCATCGATATATATCAATTAGGAATCCATCGTCTACATACCTATGTATAAAACGTAGTAATTGTTTTTCTGTTGGCTCATAGTCAGGAAGGTAATGGGAAAGTAAAAGATTTGTATTAGCTTTACTGGTAGTCTTAGTTCCCTCTTTTATTAGATCTAACATCATGTTTCTGATAGACCAAATATGTCCTTGATGAATTGCTTTATGAATTTGTTTAAATTTGTCAGCATGAACATGATCAATACGTGTTAGGTATTCATCAATTCCATTCATCCAGTGGTGTTTCTCTAACTGTGACATGCTTTTATTATACTACTTATAAAGCATTTGTCAAGTGTTATTTGCCTTGTCCCTTATACCTTTTATAAGAACGTTTTTTGTCTTTGTTCATTGAACTAGACTTTATTCTAGAATGAGTATTTCCTATTGTTGTTTTCTTTTTTGTATACTCGTGTGCGTTTTGACTTGCGTTAAATTTAACTCTCGCCATAAAACTCCTTGGTTAAATAGTTTTTTAGATCTATTTATCCAAGTTGGCATAGGTGGAAGGAATCGAACCCTCGTCTTCGGTTTTGGAGACCGCTATGTTACCATTAGCACCACACCCATTAACAACTTGCAATCATACTAACACTGGTATGTAATGAATGTCAACCTATTTATTAATAGTATTTGAATCTTGTCCTTGACCTGCTGCTGTCCTATCGGGCTCTTTGGTTCTGCACTTACCACAATACTTTGCACACATGTTAGGAGGGTTATCACTTTCCCAACCTTTTGGATGCACAACTTCTGTATAAAATGGATGTGATTGTATTTTTTCTAAACTATGGTGATGTAAACTATTCCAGTTAGGATCTTTTTCGTATAGTTCCATGAACTCTGAAGTTTTAAGTAATTCATGCGACATATATGGATATGCATCAATAACAAATATACAACATGGCCATACTTTGCCATCTATATTAATTTCCCATTGTCTTTCAGACTTTGCCCCAGGTTCGTCGGCTTCGCTCCATGACATACATTTTATATCATGTTGCATATCTATCTACCAGTTGTTTTGCTTGATCCCAATATTCATTGGTTAATCCATCTTTACCTGTATTACTTGGCGTGAGTTTGTAAAGAACTTTACAATTAAGTTCTTCTTTTCCAATTCTTGCAACCTCTGGAACTTGATGTAGATTCCAACTAAACAATATAAAATGCCATTCGCCTTTTCCTTTATTTTTAAACCATGCAGACATATTATCCCATGCTTTTTTAAAGTTTGCACCTCTGCGATACTTATCATTTGTTATGTGATCTAATCCATCAATGCCCCAATAAATTTTAATCTTAGGGTTACTTGCCCATTTTGTATACCAACTTGGGCTACGTAATGCACCATTTGTATTAATCATAATTGTATAATTCGATTCTAAAATACGTTCTAGTATTCTGTCTATGTCTGGATGCATCATAGGATCACCTAGTTCACCACATAGTTGTATATGAGAAACTGGCATTGTATCAATTTGATCCATAATCATACAAAATGTTTCATACTGCATATGCTCTTGCACTAGTTCTTTTGATAGATTATTATCTTCATCATTACGTTGACATCCAGCACAAAATAACTGGCAATATGTAGTTATTGAAATGTCATATGCATTATATCTCATAATCAAAACGTTGTTACTTCGTGTGCGGTTGCTATTGGTCTTGTTTCAAGTGCTTTAACACTACACGACATTGCACAACGATTTACTTTATCTTTACTACTGCAACCTACTGGATTATTCCAAGACTCAATTAGGTCATTTGTATATAAATCTGAATCTAATATTTCTTCTACTGTGTGTTTAGTAAGCAAATTAAAATCTTCACCATATACTCCAAATATTCTTTGTTTAAATTCATTATATAATTTTGGGCCCATGTATCTAACATTGCCAAAATAACAACATGGCCAAAGCCTGCCATCATATGAAACATGATACATATCTTCTTCGTGATTCATACACCTTATTTTATATCCATTGTATACACTTGCGTCAGATCCCATAATAGACGTTACTGGGTATTCTTGTATTTCTTTTATTCGTTTTAATCCTTCTTCGCTTACTCCACTTCTATCATTGCGTGTTTTAAACTGTTTAAATCCTAACTGTTTACTCATATCACGTGCTTCTTCAACTTGATGTTTATTCCATGGAAATATGAGATATTGCCACTGTGCATTTCCACCTGACTGTATAAAGTGTGATGCATTTTTTATAATAGTTTCAAAATCTGTTTGTTGCCTGTATATACTATGTGTGTCAGTTAATCCATCTATACCAAATAATACTTTATGTTTTCTAAACTTAGATAGCTTAACTGCTAAGTCTTTCCAATAATTAGTGGAACGTAAACTTCCATTTGTGTGTATTTCTATCTCAAGTTCTGGATTTGTTTTATACATTGTATCTATAATATCCATAAATTGTGGATGCATTAACGGTTCATCAATTGTTCCACAAAATTGTATTTCTTCTACTGTAGACATTCGTGGACTACTAATCAGTTTGTATATTGTATCAACTGATATCATTTCCTTTTTTGGGATATCTGGATGCACTGTATTATATGTATTTGGATCAACTCGTTGACAACCTAAACATAATGCGTTACACATACTGCTGAGTTCTAGTTGTAAGATTACAGGATTCTTTGCGTATATCATGCTAGTATTTATAGTCATAAAAAAGGGTGCCCTAAGACACCCTTTCTAACTAGTTTGGGTAATAAGGTATAGCTACCTCATAGTGACCTTAAGCCGCTAATGCCATTTCTGGCGCATAATTGTTATTTGCAATTATAAAGTTTGTTCGCGGTAACGGCGCTTACATCCCGGTAACTCCACTCATCTATCCT
>TARA_R100000541_G_scaffold30618_1_pt1 | contig 10123 bp, 6 predicted proteins | sample TARA_R100000541 | Tara Oceans TARA_R100000541 (sample SAMEA2621416) | marine metagenome | biome: marine biome (ENVO:00000447); feature: surface water layer (ENVO:00002042); material: "saline water (ENVO:00002010), including plankton (ENVO:xxxxxxxx)" | depth 5 m | reverse complement strand
TGTATGATAAATCATTCCACGCATCTAATACCATGTTTTCCATTTATATCTCCTATTTTGCTATACTTCTTAAACTTTCCATCACCGAGTCAATTGATGGTTCTTTTCCGTTAGGATTCAATTTACACCTGAAACTTTTTACACATCCAATTCTGGTGTCCTGAAACGATAATTCAAATGTTCTATTGGCTCCTTGATATATACATCCAACTTTGTTTTTGTATATCTTTTGTTTTTTTAATCTGCATACTGTTAGAACTGGTGGCTTAATTATACCTTGGTTAATTTTTTGTTGTCTGGTCAGAGATTTACTTTTATATGTATAGCCATCTGCATGTGATCGATTAGAAAATATACTGGCAAGAAGTAATAAAGCTCCACCCACAACTAGACCAAGAAACAACCAAGCAATACCCTCACCAATCTGTCTTCTCATTTGTTGTTGTTTATAAATTGTTTGTTGACGCTGTTTTCTAATCTGACCTTCCATTTGTAGAAGCTCATCATAAGCTTGTGGCCCATGAGTTAAATTTAAGAACATTTTTAGCTCATAACGCTGTTCTTCTAATTTCTTTTTTGCAGCATATGCAGCCATCGCCGCCTCCTCAATGGAACCTGCACTAAACAATTTACCAAACAGAGGAGGATTCTTAGCTTGCTTGTCGGCATTATCAACATCTGACACAGCTCCCATCCAACGCCCAATGTCCCCCGACATTTGTTCAATGTCACGACCTACGGCAAATCCTTGCTTGATTGCACTAAAAGCTTTTGATGCTACGCCAACGGCTAATGATATAGTTACTGGATCCATAACCAGATTATATCATAGGTTACTTACCTTTCAAAGATGCCGCGGTATTAATACGATAGATGTTCACATCGTTTCGATCTTCGGCAATACTCTCTTGTAGAGTTTGTCTTTGTTGAGCTAACTCATAAGCTTGTTGTAATTTAGCTTGATCAACAGCAAAATCCATTTGATCATTCATTGTTTTACGTTGTAGCTCGACAGTATCGTTTTCTAGTTCTTTCTTTCTAATATCCACCAATGGATCTTCTGGTGTTGGCGGTGCTAGAGCTGGCATTAACTCATTTAGAATCTCACCAACTTGTTGAGCGATTGCCGCTTCAACGGCTGCAGGATCGATAGGTGGAACTTGTTGCCCAGCCATTTGAGCTTCTTGCATCGCTTTTTGAAAGTATGTTGTTACTTGATCACGAGCCATCATACCCACATGTTCTTGTACATGTGCTTGTAACATGATGTAACCTTGTGGATTTGCTTGTGATGTTTGACTAGATAACATGGATATATGTGCTCTAACATGAGCTTCATGATCTTGCTCTGGAAACACTTGTAATGGCATGTTTTTCATGGCATTACCGTTCTCGGTTGCGGGATCAATCGGTTTAGGTTCGGGCTTCGGTGGTAAAATAGCCTCAATATTCTTAATATCCAAGGCATCATACATCCGTCTGTACGCTTCATTTACATCATGTATCTGTGGAGCGGCTTGAGCCAGCTGTAATTGTGTTTGAGCCAGTGATAATCGTTGTGCCATAGAGAAAATGTTAGGATCTGACACCGGAAGTATGTCCACACGACCATCAAAGTCGGATTGCATGGTCTCTGGGGGCACATTTCCAACAAAATAAGGATATGGAACTGGATTTTCGGCAAAAATCTCTGCTAACATACGGAATTCTTGCTTTTGAGCGTAATGTAAACGCTTATGTATGGAAGATATGATCTTAGAGCCTTGTTCTATCAATGCAACAGTCGTTCCAACGGGTGCTTGTGAGTTCATATCAGCTACTTTTGCATCAGCTACTTGTGCAAAACGTCTACCAGAGTCTACAACCACACCTAATAGGTTTGCTAGTGTGGCAGACGGCTCTTTGTATGGCAGTGGGATGATTGAGTTTTTAAGATCTCCGCCTGGGACATCGATATCTCTGAACTCGCCAGGATTAAGAGGCTCGTCATCATTACGAATACGAACACCCCTCGATTTAAAACCTGCTGGAAGATTTGATAAAGTACCTGCATCTATTAACTGCCTTAATATAGAAGTTGCTGCACGAGATAATCCTCCGATTGTGTGCAATAATCCGAGACCATAAAACCCAAATCCTGGTAAGAACTTGAAGTGAGCAAAGTAGTGTCTCTTTCTCTTTAATGGGTCTTGTTCTCTATAGTTTCTAGAAATCGAAAGCACTTTTCCAGAACCTTGATCAAGGGTAACAATATAAGGTAGCATAATGCCCGAAGAATTCCCCTCCATATCCTTGTCTTCAAAACCTTCAAGATCCAAGTCCATGTGGCATTCCAACAAGGTATAAGTGTCATCAGAATGGTTTGGACGTAGTCCCAACAACTCATCAGCACGCTCTTGGATAGCTCCTTCGTCTTCACCATCATTTGTTTCAGATAGTTCAACATCTCTGTATACTCCTGCTATTTGTAGTTTGCGAATATCATTATAGGTCATTCTAACTACATGTGTAACCCTTTCTGCTGTTCTTAAATCAGAAGCTGAATACGGTACAACCATATCTTCTGCTGGAACAAACTTAGAAACGGCTCTCTGTTTGGTTTCATCAAAATAAATCTTTTTAAAGGTAGAACCCGTCAACGGCAAATAAAATAACATTTGATCTGTGTCTGGATCATATTCTTCCATGATTTCAGTAATCTGATAATTCATGAAATCTTCTACACGCTGTGCTTGTGCTTCAGTTTCTTGTGTTGGAGTTCCGAGAACTTGAGTTTTTACAGGTCCGCCACTTGGTAACATCTCTTTATAACTTTGTGCTTGAAACTGTGTTACGGCTTCTGACAGTAGAGGATGTGTTACACCACTTGATCCTAAGAAAGGCTCACTTCTATCTTCATAATTTATACCAAGAAGTCCTAATCCTTTGGATATAGTTTCTTCCCAATCTTCTCTAGACTCTAAGTCTTCACGAACTTTAGCTTGTATATCAGATGATAGTTCTCCAAGAATATCATCGTCAAGAACCTCTGCGAGATTGGCATCATGTCTATATTCTTCTGTTTCAACTTCTACTGCCTCTTCATCTGCTAGTTCTATACCTTCTGGTAATACGTCTTGAGTGTCATCTAGTTCAATGGCTAAACTATCTTCTTCGGGCATCATCTGACCCCCTGATCCCATTGACTCTTCTACCATACCTGCTATTTGTCTTGGTTCTATTGCCATTAACTTACCTTTCTAAACTTCTCAAATATACCACCTTTTTTATATTGAGCAATTGCTTTACCTTTGAAGTCTTTATTAAATATTAATTTAGTAACGGGTCTCTTTGAAGGATACACCTTACCAGACTTTCCTTTGTATTCCATAGGATGATCATATATAACAGTTGCCCCCGTTTCTTTAGCTATTTCATCCAATACTTTTTTAGGTATTGCTTCATATTTATTTAAACCAAAAGTTTCTGCTGTTCCACCTCGATCTCCAGGAACCTCATACATATCTAATCTATGAGGTATTATAATTCCATCTAAACCTTTTTCTCCTGTTTCAGGATTAGGCATATCATTCATAGCATAATGTATTAAATTTCTATAGCTAAATCTGTCTGCTGAAGAGCTTTCTCCGAAAGCGGGTGTTCTAAAATTAATATCGCCAGAATTTATAGCTTTAATTAAATCTTTAACTTGTTGTGGGTCTACACCACTAAGATCCGCCGACATTAAAGAAAGTCTTCTTGCTAATTCTTTACCATCGGGATCGAATCCTTCAAATGCTTTTTTTGATTCTTCTACTTCTTGTCTTAATTTAGCTAACTTTCTAGCCGATTCAAACTGATCTTTTTTTATAGACTGCATACTAAGACCATCAGTGTTTTTTTGTAATGTTTTTTGTGCCGCTAGTTGTTCAAAAACATTAGGGTTAAAGTTTGAAATTGCTGAAAAGCTATCAACATCAGAAGGAAGATTAAGCTCACTTGGATTTATCATATTTAAATTAATAGTTTTTGCTATATTAGTTCTTATAGAATTTAATCTATCTTCTCTATTAGTAAATGGAGTATTTCCTGCATCACCCATATCTACAAGGGAACCCCCACTCGCACCAAAATCCACTGTTTCTGGTGCAAATACTGGAACAAAACCTAACTCTTTTGTATATTTATCCATTAATTTTTTGTGTGTTCGTTCTGCTGTATCTTTAGCTTTGTTTGAAAGCATATCTCTCATTAGCTCTGCATTTAAAACGAAATCGGGATCTTGACTGTCCGAAAATTGTATTTGATCTAGCTCGTTCTTATGTTTTCTTCTAACTTCATTAGCCGTTTTTCTTGCTATAATATTAGCTGCTTGCCTATTCAAAACTTCTTTTGTAATTATATTTTGTACCATACGATAAATTTCAGAAGGTTTTATATTTCTACTTAAAGCAGTTAAAATAAAACTATCTATGTTTTGAGTACGCTCTGCGAAATCTTGTGCTTCTGATGCAGTTGCTTTATCATCAATTCCAGGTTTTATTGATTTTCTTCTGTGCCATGTGGTGTTGTTATCTTTTCCAGCGTCTTGAAAATCTGCGGTTTGTACCATTTCTGCTATTGTGAATTTAGTTGATCTATCACTAAAACCTTTTGCTCTTATTTCGTTGGCAAGAATATCTAATGAGACTTGAAAATCGTTTCTTTTATTACTGTCTGTTGGATAGTACTTTCCATTGTGACTTGCTTTATTTATCAAAATAGTATCGGGTCCATACATCATATGATTACTTAAAAACAGTGGATGAGGTTGAGAACCAAAGACGGGTTCGTCTGGCTCTGGATTTCTTGAGTCAGGATCCACCTGAAGTTCTTGTCCATAGTAAGTATGAATCGGTTCCTCACCTTGAAGACCACCAGCATCTCGTACTAATTGATTTTCAGCATATCCCGGCATAAAAGAAGGCACACCATCTAAAAAGGTATACACAGGATTAAATTTCTTTTGTTGACTTGTTTTATCATACCTATTTCCATCGCTGGAATCTTTTTTTATAGATAGAATACTTTGGTTTAATGCTTTTCTGTTTTTTAACATTTCATTATATTTAGAAATATCTCCTCCAGAAGATAGCTCGGCTTCATAGAAATCATTTTTAAGATTTCTAATGGCTCTTAAATATTCACTCTCTTTAATTTTATCAAAACGAGAGTCTAGAGCCTCTATTAATTGTGGCTCATTTTTCAAAAGGTATTCGTTTATCTCTTTTTCAGTAGGCTCATTATTAGTAGTGTCATCAAATAAAAACTCACCTCTTTCAGCTCTTATTGCTTCTCTTGCTCTTGATTTAGCATTTCGCAAGAACTCTGGATCTCCAGAAAAGCCGTCATCATCTAAACCTTTTTCTTGTTCAATATTCCGTTGAATTTTATTATTTGTGTTTTTAAAAAACTTAGGTAAGAATTCTTTTGTAAACTCGTACTCTTGTTCTTCTAATCCTTCAATTCTATCTTGAACAAATTCTAAATTTTGTAATTCTTTCTCGGCTTTTTGATGTCCATTATAGTTAACTACTTCTACATCTTCTTCATAAGATTTTTTAGATAAAGCTTCTTTAAGTGATTTCTTGTCTTCTTCATAAGTAATAAGAGAGTCCTCTGGCTTTGAGTCAATCGTAGCACCTTTTGCCTCATCAAGAGTTCTCATGTCACTAGGTGTTAATGTTCTTCTATTTCCACTAGATGTGTCAAAAGACCACGCTCCTGGCTCTGGTAAAGCCTTATCTAGTTCTTTTTCGTACACTCTTTGATTATCACCTTGTGTTTCAGAAGCTTGTGCATAGAATTTACCATCTATTGCATCTTTAATAACTCCTCCTCTAGTATGACTTTGTGCCGTAGGCTCACCTTTTTTAGGATCTATTACTGGTTCTCCCGTTTCATCACCATCAACTTGAATAGATTCAGTCTCGTAATACTTATGATTCGGTACTCCTTCCGTTTTTCGGTCAAGCACTTGTCCAAATGGATCATCGTAGCCTAATCGTTGTGCTAAAGAGTTAAGCTCTGCTACTGTGCTAGGCTCATTTTTCAAAAGCCATGCATCAATCTCATCATTAGTGGGATTATCATTAGTAGAGTCATCAGACTCTATTGCTTGTCTTGCTCTTGTTATAGAATCTGTGTTTTTTCTTTGAAATTCTTCATCTTGCTTTTTAGTTGGGAAAGGAAACTTAGTACGTCCTAAAAGCATTCTTTGATTTGGTGTATATTGAACAATACCGAAGTCATCATAGCTAGTATCAAACTTAAGATCAGGTGTATTTGGAGCTCCAATAGTTGTATAGCCCTCAACCAGTTGTTCAATTCTTTGTAAATATTCTAAACTACCACCACCAAATGTTCCATGAGCGTTTGCTCCTTCACTACCTAAAAGAAGTCTTGTTTTTATTTCTGGTCTATATGCTTTATATTCACCTAATAGTTCGTCTTTAGAAATTTTATTATCTAAATTTTTAAATAGAAAATCTTCTAATCCAGATTGATATAAGTCTCCACCTTTATTTGAAGACGGAGTGGAGCTAGACACAAACTCAGGTTTTGCATTACCTTGGTCGTCCATGACAAAATTTCCAGGTACTTTTACTTGTTTATTAAATGTAAATGTTGGAGCAGGACCTTTAATTGTAACTGGTTTGGCTTCATTATCTAGTACAGGAATAGTTTCAACTAAATCGGCGGGTGGGACTTCTCCTGCTTTTTTGGCTGCTATAAATCTGTCTTTGTCTTCTTTTGAAAGACCTTTTTTCATTGCAGATTTGACACGAGGAATACCCGTATCAACATTTCTTACTTCAGTTATCGATCCTATGTAGTCTCTTTTCTTTTCATTCGATGGCATTTTATTATCTTGCTCTCCAAGAACACCTAACTCTTGAAGAACTTGTCTACCCGTCAAACCTTCTGCATCAAACGGAAGTTGTTGTAGTCTTAAAGCTAATCTTGAAAAGTGTCTGCCACCATCAGTCATGGCTATGTTGTCATCGGGATCTCTTGTTAGCTTATCTGCATTCTCTGCCATAATTGGATCTACTGGAGTACCCCCTCCAGTTTCATCTCCAGCTTTCTCACTCATTAATATTTCAGCACTTGTCTTTGGTACGTCTGGTATTAAAGACATCTGTGCTCGGTCTGGACTAAGTTGTGCTCCTGCCATAGCCATCTGTGGAGTAAGACCCCCAGGCCCAGGTCCCGACATAATATCTTGTATTTGATTCACAACTCCAGGACCTTGACGCAATGCTTCAATGCCCGTTGTCGTGCCACCACCCATTGTGCCACCTAAAAGAGTTCCTTCTAAAATTCTATCGGCAACCTCAAGTCCAGTATATTCACCACCAGTTATACCAGTGGCTCCCATAACAACTCCCTCTTGTACACCTTCTGTTGCACCCTCAAAAGCTATCGACTTACCAATTCGTTTTCCTATTTCTTTAGCTGCATCTGTTTTACCTTCTGCACCTAAAGCTTTGATCAACTGCTTTCCTGTCATGGATAGTAGTTCATCTTTTGGAATCACTTTTCCAGCACCAAATCTATCTAAGATACCAATAATGGTTCCTGCACCGATGGCGACTGCTTCGTTGTAGTCACCCGTTTTCTGTTCCATTTCCTCGGCAGTTTCACCAGTGCCCATGATGCCCGAACCAACGAGTGTCGCTCCACCGATCAAGGCTGCAACGGGCACACTAAACGGAGCCGTTAAAGCAGACGCTAATCCACCAACTAAAGCTGCACCACCACTTGCTACGTTCTCACCAGTTTTTTCTAGTAACCACCCAATACCATCATCTAACCCGCCTTGGTTATAGGCTTCACGAAGCCCGACTGTATATTGTGGTTTGTATTGTCCAAGACGTATATCCTCGTCTTGTTGTTTGACTATTTCTTGTCCGTAGTTGAAAATAGATTCAATACCAGCGGCACGACCAATAACCTCGACCCCTTTACCAAACATCCGTTGAGCTTGGTCAATACTATATTCAACAGCGTTATCTCTAGCCATTAAGTAATCCTTGTTGTTCTCTTTTTTTCTGGAAGCATTCTATCTGAAAATTTATTAGTAATAGTATAACCGCCTAAATTTCTTTTCTTACCTTTATTAGCACCTTCTTGAATCTGAAGAAGAAGGTCCACGCCAAACGGATCTAATTGCTTTATCTCTTCTTTCGATAAATACTTATCTAATTTATGTTTACCAGTAAAATTGACTACTTTACCTTTAGGTTTCTTTTTGCCAGCCATTAGTAAGTTCCTTTAAACATTCCACCACGGTTCTTCATAACACCACCCATGTTCATACGTTTTAACACATTTTTTCTAGGACCAGTAAATTCTCCACCTAGTTTTGGACCACCCTTGGTTTTCTTTACATTGGATTCTTCTTGTTTCTTTTTAAAATCAGCATCGTCTTTTGCTTGAGTTTTCTTAATTCTTTCTATTCTCTGAAGATCTGTTTCTCTTTCTTTCTTTACAGATGACGGTGCATTTTTTCTAGTAATATTACCGATACCCGGTATTTTATCTTTGATCGTTCCTTCTCTTATCTTTCGTGTTTCTTTTTCTTTTTTATCTGCTTCAGATTTTTTCATAGGAGGACCAGGATTTTTTCTATCCTCTTTTTCAATTAAATCTTGTATACGGCTTAGCTCTCTTTCACTCTTTGCTCTCAAGAAATTTTTTTGTTTTGTTGTCAAATTCTTTGGAGAATTCTTTTTAGCTTTCTGTTGTGCTTTTTTTACAGCAATAAATTCAGCTTGTAATCTTTTTCTATCATCTGACATTAGTAAGTTCCTTTAAATGTTCCACCACGAGCTTTCATAACACCACCCATGTTCATTTTCTTTGTTGCTTTCTTCAAAGCAAGTTGAGCTTTTTTCTTTTTTTTAAGTTTTGTAGAAACATCTTTTACTTGACCATCACCGTACATAGCATTTGTTTTAGGCTTCGGTGTCTTTGGGTTGTCTACCGATTTAAAGATAGCATCTTTAGCAGAGGCAGGCATATAACTGTACTGTTGAGTATTTCTTCCAGTTCTTAAATTACCTTCTATGTTTGAGCCTTGACCCTTAACATTTTTTTGTTGTTTCTTATTTTTCTGTTTTTCTTTTTTAGTTAAAGGTCCTTCGTTTCCTGTGGATAATCCCATAATCGTCTCCTTATTTAATAATACTCTCTTGCTCTACGAGGATACCAATTCTCTGGGATCTCTTCGCCTTTTAAATCGATAAACCCGCCTTGCCTAAAACGCATCACTGCCATTGTCATACTATCACAATAGTCATCATGATCGCCATTCGGAAAAGATGCAACTTCTTCAATAACATCTTCTGCAAATTTCTCTCCTTCAGGATACCATACTTTTCCAGATTCGAAAATAGGTGACACGATATGCATTCTCATAGTTTTATCGACACCCCCACCACCTTTTCGTCTGCCAGGACTAAACGTAGTAACGGGAAGATTTAATAATCTTAGTTCATCAGCAAGCGGTTGACCAGATGCCTTCGCCTCAATTAGCATCAAATCTGGTTCCCAATATTCATTTTCTTCTATAGCTATTTCTTTTAACTCTGGAAAATTCCAACGCCCCTTTTTCGCATCCAACATTATTAAATGTTGCTCACCATCTTCCTTCGGTTCAAACACTCCCCAAGTTGTAATAGCACTATAGTCAGCAGTCTCTTTTTTAGAATATGCCGTATCATAACTCTGCACTATATAATCTAATCTGGGTGTATCTTCTCTCTCCCACGCTTGCCACCAATCTCTCTTGATCATGGCAACGGCTTCCGAGGTTGGGTTCTGCTGCCATTGAGCGTTCCACTTGACCGGGGACAGTGAAGCCTTGACCTTTAATAATTCATCAACTTCCCAGAATTCGGGCCATAGTGCTTTATCATTTGGAAGTATCGCTGGAAATTCTATAACCTCCCATTGATCGGACATACTGTCCATCGCCATATTCTGTACTAATCGCCCCGTGAGGTCTTTCTTAGACCATCTTGTCTGCACAATAATGATGGTACCCCCCGGTTGCAATCTCTGCCTCGGTCCAGATGTGTACCACTCATATGTATTATCA
>TARA_R100000541_G_C1897072_1_pt1 | contig 10154 bp, 1 predicted proteins | sample TARA_R100000541 | Tara Oceans TARA_R100000541 (sample SAMEA2621416) | marine metagenome | biome: marine biome (ENVO:00000447); feature: surface water layer (ENVO:00002042); material: "saline water (ENVO:00002010), including plankton (ENVO:xxxxxxxx)" | depth 5 m | reverse complement strand
TAAGTTTGATGTTAATGCTGCAATTGAAAGTTCTTATAAAATGCTGGCACCAACTTATCAAGCAAATATGGCTGATGGAACAATACAAGATAACGTTAGAAACAGTCCTCAATTTAAAAACGCAACAAAAAAACAACTAATGTCTTATCTAAGCACCCCAGATAATGTGGGGAGTATACTATATGATTTTGCAAGAATGGCTCCAGATGGAACTCCGTGGGAGTTTACCGATGATGAGAAAAAATCAAAAAACAAAAATTCTATTTATATGAAGCCAAATGATTCTGGTGTTTATAATATAGACTTAGAAAGTAAGCAAGGTAAATATTTACAGCAAGAAGCCTTTAAAGTTTTAAATGCTCAATTAGATTTAAAAATTCCTAAAAAAACTACAAGCAAACCTGCTGGTGCGTTTGATAAAGATGCTGCAGCTTATGCAAATGAAACTGCACAAATATTTGACGCTGCATCTAACTGGATGAATCTTAGAAATGCAGTAGATACACCAGGTTTTGTAGCTGCTAAAAATAGTATTATAGCTGAATCTCGTACAAATGATAAAATGTTAGACATTACAAATATTGAACAAGCAGGAGATGATTTAATTGTTACTTATTTTGACAAAAACACTAAGCAAAATAATACTATACCAATATCAATGTCTGGTGATAATAAAGACTTTTTAAATCAAGGAAGTTTTATTATTGGTAGTACAGTCAATCAATTAAGAAGTAGACTTGATAAAAACTTTAATAGATTAATAAGTGGAGAAAGATTGGAAGGTGAAGGTGGTGAATATGTTGATTTTAATTCACCAGGAATATCAGAAACTGATATACCGTACAATGCACTACAGATTGGAGTGGGTACAGGAGATGATGCTAAAAACATAAGTCTTAATGATTATATAACTAACATTGACGAATATGTAGAAGGTGATGGTGCAGATGCTTTATCATTTGGTTTAAATGAAATATTCGCTAAACAAACTAATCCAAATAAATCTAAAAATCTTAAAGGATTAATTATAGATAAATTAGAAGATAATGTGTTAGAGATTTATTTACCAGAAGTAATGACAGCTCCAGTTTATTTAGAGGTGGATGAGCCATCTACTACTAATGCTGTTGTAAGAGAAATTTATAATGCATTAAATGAAGACGGTAAAATAACTCCTAGACAGCTATCAAGAATGTTAGGTAAACAGTATTCTAAACAAGAACAGTTTATAATCGACAGAAAAAAAGCAAATAAGCTTGACCCTAATGTACAATGGAACGATGGTATGGGTAGACAACAAGAAGATACTCGTGTTGAGGTTACAGAGGAAATAATTATTTCTACCGAAGAACCATCTGAAATTTTAGGTTATACTTTTGGAGAATATCCATCTATAAACTCTATAAGAAAAGCTTACAAAAACTCTAAAGACGAAAAGAAAAGAGCTTTAGCTGGAGATTTCGGATTGATGCAACAATATTTTCTAGAAGCTAAGAAACATTATGAAGATAATAAAAAATAGATTATATGGCTGATGAAGAAAACAAAAACTCAGTATTTACCAATGTAGAGTTCTATGATAATTTTGTGGTTGATAAAGAGATGTTTCCTACATTTGAATCGTTTACAGAATTTTATGAAGGTGCCAAACCAGAAGATGTATATGGAGCTGTAGATAAAGAAACATTTACTAGTTTTGAAGACTTTGATGAATTCTTTGACATTTCTCCTACAAGTTCTGAATTTGATGATGTAGGTGGTGTTAACTCAATAAAAGCAGAGTATAATTGGTTTAAAGATACTTTTAAAAAATATTTTTCTTCAGAAGAAAAAAAAAAGACCCCACTTCCAGTTGGTTTAGATGATGATGCTGTTGTAGATATGAGAACTGGAGAGGTTGTAACTCCAAGAGAGATAGATTTAGCCAAAGGTGATAAGATTTTAAAAAACAAAAAACAAGATGGCTTAGGTGAAACTTCATATGACTACAAACGTTATTCACTTGATGCAATAGAGAAAGAGCTTCTAAGAACGCAACAGAGTTTTAGCAACTCTTTAATTACTGATGTATCAGAAGTTGATTATAGTCCTAATAATGTTATTAAAAGTTTAAAAGAAAAAATTGGTCCCTATGGTTTTGTTATTGACAATCCTTATAAAAGTTATACTGAAAAAATTAAGGATAATATTAATATGCCATTTAGAACAAAGTTTAAAACATACAATGACCCCATTACAGGCGAAGGGGATGAAAGGATAAATATAGTTTCTACTGATGGACTAAATACTTTTCAATTAAAATTACAAGATGGTGTTCCACAAAACCAAGATGAGTTAAAAGGATTTGTAACTTTAGAAGGTTCTAATCCAAGCGACCCTAAAGCTAACGATGAGTTTATTGCTAAATCGTTAAACGTAAAAGAATCACGAACAGGTGCTAGATTTAATTACGATACTTCTGATTACTCATCTGTGTTAATGACAACTGTAGAAGCAGATGGTAAACATTTAGCTATTCCTTCATTGTTTCCTAAAAACCCTTTAAATCAATCTACATATAGTGAAGACTGGATTCAATACGACCCAAAAACACAAATGGATGAAATGTTAAAAATGGCTCGTGAACGTGGGGAGGTATATGCTTTTAATACTCCAGAACAAGCAGATGAGTTTGCAAATGGGTTATGGAAAGAAGCTAACACAGTAGACTTAGAAAAACAAATATTTTTTAAAAACAACGGTGTAACAAACTTTAATGAAATTTTTAAAGCACAAACGGCATACGAAGAGTCAAGAGATGAGTTCTTATTTATTGATGAACTCACTAACAATGGAGCTAATTCTCCTTTGAGAAATGCAGAGAGAGATGATAATAATATGTTAATAGGTGATAGGTTTGTAGCAACAGAAGAGGAGAAAGCTATGTATCCTAATTTGTTTACTAAAGAAGGTTTTTTGCGTGGTGATTATAAAGCTTATCGTGATAGACAAAAAAAAATAAGAGATAATCTTTATGCAGTAACTCAAGACCCTAAATATGGAGCAACTACTATAGCTTGGGATGTAGAGGCTGCAAAAAGAAGAGAAAAATATGAAAAAGAAGCATTACAAATAAATGCACAAGCCGTTCAAAGCGAAGTTATATTAAACAGCCTATCAATAGAAAAGTTTGGTAAGAAAATTAAAAACCTGCCTAAACTTATAAATGATGATGTTTTAGCTCCAGAAGATGTTGCATTGGCTAATTTTTTAACCGCTGCAGTTACTCAAGTTGATATGAATAAAAAATATGCTGCTGACCAATTTTTAGTTTCAAAAACTTATTTAGATTCTAAAAACAACAAAAATGCACGAGGTGTAATTTTAAAAGGAATGTGGAATAATATATCTAACGAATGGAATACTAGAAGAAAAAGAGGTGAGGCTGGTAAGGTAATTCTTGCAATGAGTATGACTTCTGACCCTAAAGAAATGGAAGGTGTTTTAGGTATGAGTAATTCACAAGCAGCTGAATTTATATCAACTAAGCTTATGGAGTCTTATACAACAAGTAAAGGTTCTTCAATAGAAATGTTAGAGTGGGAAAAAAGTAAAGGATTTAGAGAAAGCCTAGATGTCTTTATGGATAATCCATTAGATATGGGTATGTCTTTAGCTGCTGGTTCTTTTTCAGAAATTCTACCTTACGGTGTAAAAATGGTATTAGGAGCAGGTGGTTTGTTTGCAGCAAAAGGAGTTTTAGATAGCAAAGGAGGTTTGAAGAAAAGAGCAATCGGTGGAGTAGGAGGTTTTGTTAAAGGTCTTCAATTAGGTGCGGCATCTACACTTGTAGCTATGGAATATACTAATGCTGCGTTTGAAGCTATGACTTTAAAAGGTTATGATATAGCTAGTCCAGAGAGCGTTTTAAAAGCAGTTCAATCAGATGAGGTGTGGAAAGAGGCAAGAGAGGTGGGTTATTCTAGAGGTATTCCTATTGCTATTATAGATTATATGACAGCAAGAGTAGCTGGTAGAATTTTAGTAGGTAAAGGAAGTTTTGGTTGGCAAAAATTTGGTTTGCTAGCTGCGGAAAGAGCAGTAATTGACCCACTTGGTGAGGCTTATGGAGAATATTTAGCACAGTTAAATAATCAATTTTTAAATAACAAAGAATTTAAATCAGACGAAATAGCTCTTGAAGCAATTGGTGCGTTTGGTAATAATACCAGTAATATGTTTATGAATATGGCTATAACAGCTATGAAAAACGAAAGAATTATAGCTGGAGAAAGAATGGCAGACCCTGTTGCTTATTCAAACAGAATAGGTAATGATGAACAAGTTTCAAACTGGGCAAATTCTATGGGAGAATTAAAGTTGTTACCAATGAAAACTGTAGAAAACATTCAAGTAAATATAGGAAACAAAAGAGAAGCAAAAAATTTAATGCTTATGCCTCCAGACCAAGTTACTAAATCGGATAATGTTCCGTTACAAACAACTATGATGGAGTTATTAAATATCCAAAACGAATTATCTAAAACTCCTGCTACTAAAAATATATTTGGAAAAGAATTAGGCGAAATAAAAAGCGCTTTAAATTCTTTAGCTATAAATAAAAAAGTAAACCCTAATGAATTGACTGAAGTAAATGAATTGTCTATAAGTTTATTTGGCAGACCTATAAATGCATTGCAAGAAGCTGTAAGTGCTTTAAGCGTAGCAGACGCAGGAGAAAATGTTGTTGAGGAAGTTGAAGTTAAAAGAGAAGCTAAACAACAAGTAGGGGGTGTAACAAAAGTAGCAGCATCACCAGATGTTCAATTAAGCCAACAAAATATAAGCGAACTTTTTACTAATGACCAAACAAGTAATACTAATGTAGTAGCATTTAGTAAAGTTCCTTTAAGTGCAATAAAAGACAAAAGAATTCCAGGTGGTACAACAAGAAATGTGTATGACATAGGTAATGATAGAGTAATTAAAATTGCTAAAAACCCTAGAGGTCTGCAACAAAACGCATCTATAGGATATGGAGATGCACAAGTGTTGAAAGGTTTAGTTCCAGAAATTTATGAAATAGGAACAGATTATATTGTTGTAGAAAATGTTCCACGTAACGATAAAGCAGTAAGAGAGTTTTTAAAGCCTTTGGAAAAATTTTCAGCTAGAGATTTTAGCAATAGACCTGGAGAGTTATTAGATGCAATGCAAGAGTTAGGTTTACAAGACTTTTTAAACTATGATTTATTATGGAATGATTTTAAATCTCCAAGAAACTGGGGTCAAAGAGCTGATGGTACTATTGTTTTAGTTGACGAAGGTGCATTAAATGAAAATGTTACCTCTACATCTAAAGTTCCAGATTGGGCAAGACAAGAATGGTCTGAAATAAAACAAGATAGAAAAAAAGGTTCTGATGTAAGTTTAAGTCAAAGACGTATACCTTTAAAAAACTTATTGCTTGACTATGATTATGATACTAAAACTGGATTTTTTCCTAATACAATTTCAAATATAAGTCCATTAAAAAGAGGATTACAAACTTTTGGATATGATTTAATAACTAATAATGATGAAGTTACAGGAAATGTAACTGGATATCATATCGCACAAGAAGGTGGTAAAAGAAAATTAGATTTATTTAAAGGAGAGAAGTTACAAAGAGAAGTTCGACAAGAAGCTGAAGCTTCTCCAGAAACCAGAGGAGAACTGATTGAATTATTAAGCAAAGCTTTTCCTGGAGTTAAAGTATTTGATAGTGTAGAGGCTTTTGAAGAAAACATAAATCAACCAGGAGTAGTAAAAAGACAAACTAAAGATGGATATATAGCTTATGGTGCAAAAGGAGATGGAAGTATATATTTAAATCCAGATGATAAAACATTATCGTTACCATTACACGAGTTTGGACATATGTTTATTGATTATTTAAAAAGCAAAAGGTCTGGAGAAAAAGGTTCTAAGCTTTACAAAAGAGGTCTTCAACTTATTACCTCTACTGAAAAAGGGCAAGAACAATATGACAAACAAGTAAAAATATATGGTGAAGGTAATAAGGCACGAGAAGAAGCTTTAGTAGAGTATATAGCACAAGAAGGTAAAAGAAGAGCAGGTCAAGCTAAAGATTCTAAATCAGCAAAAAGTGGATTAGCAAAATGGTTTGATTTATTAATGAACTTTGTAAGAAAACAGTTCTTAAAATTAAAAGATTTATTTGCAAGTAAAACTTTTGCTCAAGATGTTAGGGGTATGTCACTAGAAGACTTTGTTAATATGACTATGCGTGAACTATTAGGAGGACAAGCTGTGGACCCTAATGTAGGTGTTGAAGTTGAAGAAGGAGGACAGATGAGGTTACCATCTTTGTCACAACAAAAAGCTGAAGTACCACAGGGAACAGATATAGAAGTTATTGTTAAAGAGTCTAGAGAAAAAGGAATTACAGACGTTCAAATAAAAGAAGTATTGAAAGGTCGAAACCAGTTTAGTACTGAGCAGATTCAAGATGCTTTAGCGATGGAGCTTATTGAAGGACGAGAAATGCCACCTGCATTTAGAAATTTACAAGGAGGAGCTAATTTAGGAAACGCATTGTTTACTGAAGTATACAGAAAGGTAGTGGACTTTTTAGGTAAAGGAACAACAACACAAATAAAAAAACAGCACGTAGATAGAATTAAAAAAAGATTTCCAAAAGCTACAGAAGGATTAACCAATCAACAAATTCTTAATAAATATCCAGTAAACAAAAAAGTTTTAGCAGCAGCAAAAACTCCTGCTGAAGTAAGAGATTTTGCTAAAAAAGAATTAGAAAACAATCCAATCTTTGCATCTCAGCCAAAAGAAATACAAGATGAATTGATGGTGCAGTTCGACAGAGAAGTTGGTATTACTGCAGATAAGAATATTCAAAAACAAATAAGAGAGCTACGTAGCAGAATACAATTGCGTAAAAAAACTGAAAAAGATATACAAAAAGTAAAGAAAGATTTAAAAGACTTTATTAGATTAAACTTTCCAAAAGGTTTGATGGTACCTCGTAGTGTAATGAATAGATTAAATAAAAATATTGCTGATGTAAATAAAAATAATTATTTAGCTCAAGTAGAAAAAGTCGTTGCAGAAGTTGATGCTCAAAACTTAAGAATAAAAAATAAGGTTATACAAGAAATTAAAAAGTTAGTAGATAATAATTCTAAAACACTCAAAACATTAGGTAATAAAACAAGAAAGTCATCTGATATAGATGTTACAACTAAAGAATTTTTTGTTGCCGCTAAAGAACTTATTGATGCTTATTTAACAGACAATAAACAATTTATTGAAGAAGAAGCTGCTGAGCTTTCTATTTTAGAAGACGCTATAAATGATGCGCTAGTAAATCCTGATAGTAGAGAAAAAAGAGAGTTAGTTGCAAGAGCTGATGCGTTTGCTGTACTGGGTGATATATTTAATATGTCTCTACCAGAAATAGAGCAGGTGTTACAAGACTTAAAAGACAAAAGAAGTATAGGAAGAGAACAGTATGCTTTAGACAGTTCAAAACGTAAAGAAGAAATAGAGAAGCTTACAGAAGAAGCAAATACTCAAATTGTAAAAACTAATCCAGAGTTGTTTAATGAAGATGGCACACCTTTAAATGTAGACAATTTAAGTCAACAGGAAAGACAAAAGTTAATGAAAGGCTTTAGTAATAAAGATGGTGGGTATAGTTTTAATATGTCTATGAAAGATTTAAAAAACAAATTATTAAATCTTGACATCATTACTGTGATGCAACAATTTAAGCTTAGTGCAAAAGAAGCTTTGGCTGCTGGTAATTTATTTTACGCTGGTTTAGATGCACGAAAAGGACAATTCTTTTCTGAACAAATGTATTATAGAATGGCAGATGCTACGGAAATATTTCATCAAATAAGTTTAGATAAAAGACAGTTGTTAATAGATATTGCTGGTAGCATAATAGGTAATAAAGAATTTCCAAATGCTTTCGGAAGAGCTTTAGGTTTTGATAAACTTGGAAAAATAACTCCTTATCAATACTTTAAACAAAAAGCCAAAGAGTCAACAGAAATTACTTTACCAAATGTAAACAAGCAAGGATTAGAGGGAGAAACAACTTCAGTGTTTTCAATGGGAGAAGCTTTGCGTATGTATGCTCTCTATCAAAACCCAAGAGGTAGAAGAATATTAAGTGCTGATGGTGTAGATGAAAAGGCGATAGCTAAAATCGTTGCTTATGCAAATAAAAATTTACCTGGAGCTATTGAGTTTGTAGATAAAGTTATTGAGTATTTAAGCACCGAAGGCTATGAACAAGCTAATGATATACACCGTAGAGTATTTGGTGTTAATCTTCCTTATGAGCCTAATTATTTTCCTCAAGCTACTGAAAGTAAAGGACAGCCTAGAAAAGGTGATGATTTAACAGTTGACCCTACTAGTCCACTTTCTACTATTAATGCTTTCTCTCCTAATAGTTTTGCTGAAAGAACTAAGCAAGAAGAAGATTTAAGAATGTTGTTGGGATTAGACTTTTTTGCAGTGCTAGATAATTATATGGATGAGGTTTCAAGATATGAGGCTTTTGCTGAACCAGCTAAAGTAATCGAACAACTATTAAGAATACCATCTGTTAAGGCATTACTTGAAGCATCTGGTATGAAAAATATTTTAACCTACAATATTAATGTAGGACTAGACCCTAGAGGTGTTACAAGAGGTGAAGACAAAGCAAAATTTGTTAGTCAATTAACACAGCTTCTGACTAGTTATTATCTAGGGTTAAAAGTTATGCAGATACCAAAACAAGCTTCTTCATACATACTAGCATATCCTTTATACACTGCTGGTAAATATTCTATTTATCAAAAAAGAAAAAAAGGTGACCCTGTATTTGAAAAAGACAGAAGCGTTATATCTCAAATACCAGAACTACTCGGGCAAATGCTTAGCAATGTTCCAAGTGAAGCTGTTACATTTGCAGAGTTTAATTTAAAAGCAGCAAAATATTTAAACCCACTTAACTTTAAAGAAACAATTGCTAAGATGGAAAAGATATCAGCTACTTTAAAAGCAAGAATACTTGAACAAAAAGAAGGTAATATATACTCCTTATACAGTGGTCGTGAAGATGTAGGCTTACCAAAAGGATGGAAAGAATTTAGTAACTCTTTTCAAATATTACAATCGGCATTTGGTTACTTTACAAGCGTAGGTGATATAGCTGGTGTTACTGGTTACTTAGTAGTGTATGACGAATTAATTGCTCAAGGATTTTCTCACGAAGATGCATTAAGAGTATTTAATGATTATAATTTAACTAATCAAAGTAGAAGAGGTATTGATAAAGCAGGTATTCAAACTTCAAAAAGTGGTTTAGCTAGAACCTTTACAGCATTTACAAGCTCACCTATGCAGTATACTAGTAATTTTTATTTTCACGTATCCAATATTGCAAAAGATTTAGCTCAAAACAAAACTCCAGATATGAAAGACGTAAGAGGAGCGCCTTTTAATGGAGCTATTGCTTCAATTTTCTTTGCAATAGTAGGTAACATTATGCTGTTGTTAGCTGGTGATAAAGAAGATAGAGAAGAGTTTATGAGAAGGATTACTAAATACTATGGAATGATAGCAATGTTAAATTCAGTACCTGCATTGATGGAGGCTATAATAATTTATGAAAATAAAATTAAAAACCAAGAATATAAAAAAGTAAACTCACCGATAACTAATCCATTTGCTGAATTTGCTAAGTCTCTTGGTGATGCGGTAACTCGTAAAGGTCCGTTAGGAGATGTAAGTCCTGCGCTAGCTATACCATATGAAGCAATACAGTTCGCACTTGGTGTTCAATTTACTCCGTTTGAATCAGCAGTTGAGATGGCTACGAGTCAAGATTACTTTGCATATAATCTGTGGTTGTTGTTAGGTGGTGCGCCAACAGCATTTCCAAAAGATATGAGACCTTCTACAAGAAAGAAAAAGAAAAAAACAACTCCCCCTAGCACAAACACAAGAAACCAACGAGTTAAAAATCAAAGGAGAATTAATAGTAGAAAAAACAAAAGATAATGCCTTTTAAAAAAATAGGAAAAAATAAATATAAAAGTCCAAGTGGGAGAACGTTTACTGAAGCACAAGTAAAGTTATACTACGCAACTGAC
>TARA_R100000541_G_scaffold45682_5_pt1 | contig 10218 bp, 6 predicted proteins | sample TARA_R100000541 | Tara Oceans TARA_R100000541 (sample SAMEA2621416) | marine metagenome | biome: marine biome (ENVO:00000447); feature: surface water layer (ENVO:00002042); material: "saline water (ENVO:00002010), including plankton (ENVO:xxxxxxxx)" | depth 5 m | reverse complement strand
TCTAATTCGCAACGGATCATGATCGTTGTTTCAGGGTCGCCGTAATCATAAACAGCAGCTACTCCAGTTGTTCCTAATTCTGAAATTATTTTGGTAGGTTCAAAAGGAGTCAAAAAATTTACTATACGTTGAGCCGTTTCAAATTCTTTACCACTCAGTTCGGGAAAACGATGTAATTCTTTTCGTAAAGACGTGAGTTGAGAAAGCATTAAGTAGGTGTATAAAAGGTTTATGATTGTATAGAAAGAACTAAAAGCCTCTTTTATTAGTTCGTATATTTAATATATTTGACGCATGCTAAATAATTTAATGTGAATCTATGCCTACACACTTCAGCGGAACAAAAGAACAAAAAGCTACGCTCAATACCTTTATAAAATTGATGAGGGCAACCGAAAGCTTAAACCAAAGGTTGTGCAGACATTTATCAGAAGCAAATCTAACCGTGAGCCAGTTTGGCATTCTGGAAGCATTATTACATTTAGGAGCTCAAAACCAGAAAGAATTAGGGAAAAAATTATTAAAGAGTGGAGGAAATATAACTCTGGTTATAGATAATCTTGAAAAAAGCGGATTGGTTTCAAGAAAAAAAGATCAAAATGACAGAAGGGCATTGATCATAGAATTAACAGTGCAGGGAAAAAGCTTTATTGAGGATTTTTTTCCAAAACACTTAAATAAAATTTCTGAAGAGTTTAGTATTTTGGACGATAAGGAAAAGGCGGAATTAGGCAGGCTTTGCAAGAAAATTGGAATGAAGGAAGAATAAATTTCGTTATTATAAAAGAATTTTAAAACTCCATAAATCCCTCAGGGAGTAAGTCATGAAAAGCTTGCTCCCTTTTTTATTCGCTGATCTATTGATCAATCTGTTTTTAACTAAAGGATAATCAAAGCTGATCTTCAAGTTGCCCGATCTGATCTCTGATCCTTGCAGCTTCTTCAAATTCCATGTTTTTAGCTGCATTAAGCATTGTTTTTCGTAAGTGCTCGATCAATTTATCTTTGCTTTCAAAAGTGATCTCATTCATTGCAGGGCTGGCTTTGTATTGTATTCCATCATCAGCAACCTTAATGGATTCCAGATAATCTTGTTGGGCGGCTTTTTCTGCTTCCTGACCAAAATCCATGCTTTTATTTGAAATAAGCGATGGATCAACCAAGGGCTTTAGCTCTTTGACAATCGTTTGTGGAGTTATACCATGCTTTTCATTGTATTCCATCTGAATCTTACGCCTACGGTCGGTTTCATCCAGAACCTTTTGCATGCTGTCAGTAATTCTATTGGCATACATAATGGCTTTACCACCCACGTTTCTTGCTGCACGACCAACGATCTGAAAAAGAGATGTTTCTGATCTCAAAAAGCCTTCCTTGTCTGCGTCCATGATAGCAACCAAACTCAATTCAGGAATATCAATTCCTTCACGAAGAAGGTTGATCCCAACAAGCACGTCAAAATCACCGCGGCGGAATTTATAAAGCACCTCAATTCTTTCCAGAGCATCTAATTCACTGTGCATGTACGCCGCTGAAACACCCACATTTTTGAGATATTCGCTGAGCTCTTCACTAAGTCGCTTGGTTAGGGTAATAACCAAAACACGCTCTTTCTTCTCAATGCGCTGTCGGATCTCTTCCATCAGATCATCTACCTGATTATCTAGAGGACGAACTTCCAATTCAGGTTCCATCAATCCGGTTGGGCGAATCAATTGCTCTGTAAATGCTCCTTCACTTTTCTCTAATTCATATTTACTTGGAGTGGCGCTTACAAAGATCACTTGTTTAACGAGGTTTTCCCACTCATCAAAAGTAAGTGGACGATTATCCAAAGCAGAAGGAAGTCGGAATCCATGATCAACTAGCTGCACTTTTCTGGAGCGGTCGCCCCCATACATTGCAGAGATCTGAGGAATGGTTTGATGGCTTTCATCCACAACGGTAAGAAAGTCATCCGGGAAATAATCGAGTAAACAAAAAGGTCGCTCTCCGGGCTTTCTCGCACTTAAGTAACGGGAATAATTTTCAATTCCGGAGCAGTAACCGATCTCCTGGATCATCTCGATATCAAAAAGAGTTCGTTGCTCAATTCGTTTTGCTTCCAGGAATTTTTCTTCGTCAATAAGAACTTTGGTTCTCCATTGAAGCTCTTCCCGGATTTGTTTGATGGATTCTTCCAAACGGGATTTTGTAGTCACATAATGGGAAGCAGGATAGATCTTAAATTCATTAACGGTTTCTTTGATATCACCAGAATCAACATCGAATAACTGAAGTGATTCGATCTCATCTCCCCACTGAGAAATCCGTAGTCCCTCATCAGAATACGCCGGATATACATCAATCACATCCCCACGAACTCTGAAAGTTCCACGCTTGAATTCATTATCATTTCGGTTGTAATGCAGATCAACCAGATCGTATAAAAGAGTGTTTCTCGGAATCTCCATTCCCGTTTCCAGAGAAACGATCAGCTTGGCATATTCAGATGGAGAACCGATACCGTAAATACAACTAATGGAAGAAATGATCACCACATCACGCCGACCTGAAAGTAAGGAGCTGGTTGCGCGTAGACGAAGGCGTTGAATTTCTTCGTTGATGGAAAGATCTTTTTCAATGTATTTGTCCTGAGCCGACATATAAGCTTCCGGTTGATAGTAATCGTAGTAGGAGATAAAAAACTCTACACGATTGTCCGGGAAGAAATCACTTAGCTCTCGGTATAATTGAGCTGCCAAGGTTTTGTTATGACTCATCACCAATGTTGGGCGTTGCACATTTTCAATAACGCTGGCAACAGTTCTGGTCTTACCTGACCCTGTAATACCTAATAAAGTTTGAAATTTATCACCGGCATTTAACCCTTCTGTAAGCTCTTTAATTGCAGCTGGTTGGTCACCGGCCGGACTAAAAGGGGAATGTAATTTAAACTCTGACATCAATGGGTATTTAGAACGTTAAGCAACACACAAGTTACGCAAAAATAGGGAGGATTCGTTCCGTAGTTATGAATTGATTTTAACGGCAGATTAGATTTTACTTAATTTTTTGACCTCCACTGTCTCCCCCTTGGATAAGGGGAAGGACTCGTTGATATAGTATTAGATTGTTTTTTGGAATTAGGGGCCGGAGGAAGAAACCCATCCCTGTCCCTTCCCTTCGTTGAGGGAAGGGGACTTTAATATTAAGACCTAAACTAGTTTAAGAGTTTCCCTCCCTAAAGTTAGGGAGGGAACAAGGGTGGGTCAGTGCCGGGAAATTGTTTTAACCACAGAGTGCACAAAGGTTTTTTGGTTTAGAATCGCGATCAGATAAATCTGAACAATTGATCTGGTCATTCCTGCGAAGGCAGGAATCTGGATCGATATTAAGGTTACATCCTTATAAATCAATCCAGATCTCGGGCATACGCCGCGAGATGAAAATTCATTTAAAACCACAGAGGGCACAAAGATTTATGGAAATAGTTTATTACATATCGGCATTCTTTGTGATTGAAAAGAAACTCCTTCCCTTCGCTGAGGGGACTTTAATATTAAGACCTAAACTAGTTTAAGAGTCTCCCTCCTTAAAGTTAGGGAGGGTCAGAAAATGGATAAGAAGATCCTAAATCTCCCTTCGAAGGGAGACCGATCGAACACTTGTGTTAGATCAGAGGGATGTTGTAGGGTTTCTGAGCGAGTAAACCCCACAACATCCTCCGTCCGCCAGTCGGCGGACACCTCCTTCAAAGGAGGATTATTCCTGCTTCGCAGATGCATCCAAATCACACACCCTTTTCGGTCTTAAATACTAAGAGCGAATTAATTTAAGAGTCGGGAAGGCTTGACTTGTCAATGATTGGGAGATCACTTCGCTTTGTTCGTGAATGAATGGAAAATAGAGTTAAGAAGTAGAGCGATCAAACTGCTATATTAGCAGCGGAAAACAAGAAAAATTTAGAATGTCAGACAAACAAAAAGCACTAGAAGGATCCCGGAAAAGGATAGACGAAATCGATGAACAGATCCTTGATCTTCTATCGGAACGAGCAGAGGTTGTAAATGCAGTCATCAAAACAAAAGTTGAAAACCAGTTGCCGGTTTTTGTGCCGAAACGTGAAGATGAGAAATCAGCGTCGTTCAAAAAAATGGCTCAGGAAAAAGGGATTGATCCTGAATGGGCTGAAGATTTTTTAAGGATGATCATGACCTCATCCCGAGATAAGCAATCCCAAGATAAATTTCCGATCGCTACCGCTGAACCCAAGCATATCTTGTATATCGGCGGTGAAGGAGGGATGGGAAAGCTCTACAAAAAGATCACAATTCAAACAGGGCACAAAGCCTATTCTATCGATAGATCCAACTGGTATGAGCTTGAAGAAATAGCTCCAAAACTTGATATGGTGATCGTTACTGTTCCCATCAAGATTACAGAGCAAGTGATAGAGCGGTTGAAAGGAAGGCTATCAGAAAAAACCATTCTGGCTGATTTCACCAGTAACAAATCTTCACCAATTGAAAAGATGCTGGAATGTCACGAAGGACCGGTAGTCGGATTGCACCCCATGCATGGGCCGGATGTTCAAAACCTGAGCAAACAGTTGATGGTGGTTTGTCCCGGAAGAAATGCAGAGGAAGCAGATTGGTTTGTAGAGCAATGCGAGCTTTGGGGAATGCGTGTAATTAAAGCGGACCAAAACAAGCACGATCATGTAATGCATATGGTGCAGGGACTCCGTCACTTTGTGGCGTTGCTTCACGGATCCTTTATGGAAGAATATGACCTTCGTCCAAGCGATATGCTTGAATATTCCAGCCCTATCTACAGGGCCGAAATGATGATGACAGGACGAATTTTTGCACAAAGCGCAGAGCTTTATGCAGACATCGTTTTTGCCAATGAAGAACGGCGCGATCTTCTTATGAAATTTTTTAATCACCACCAGAAACTAGCTGAATTAGTTAAGAATAATGACCGAGAAGGTTTTATTCGTGAGTTTGAAGGCGTAACCGACTTCTTCGGAAAATTCGCGACCCAAGCGTTAAACGAAAGTGGTTATTTGATAAACAGGCTGGCGGATAGGTTTGCGTAAAGAAAACCCATCCCTGTCCCTTCCCTTTGAAAAGGGAAGGGAACTCAAATATCAGAAAGAATTAATTAAAGGGTTTCCCTCCCTAATCTTAGCGAGGGAACAAGGGTGGGTCTTAAAGAAGAACGATCTGCACAACTTGAAATAAGATTCGATATTTTATCTAAATAATCTCACTGAAAACCATTTTTCCGAATGTTCGAAAACAAACCCTGGATCTACGATCATGATGAACCGTTAAGCCGTTATTCTTTAGGACAAGAAGGTAATAATCCATTGATCTGCTTCGGGGTGAATCCAAGCACAGCTGTTCCGGGAAATTTAGATCCGACCGTGGCTTCCGTTGCCAGATATGCAAAAGAAAAAGGGTACGACGGTTGGATCATGTTCAATCTTTATCCGCAAAGAGCCACTAATCCGGATAAAATGCATAAGCGATTTCAAAAATCCATTCACGAGAAGAACATCTCTGCAATTGCCGATCTTTTGGCGGAGCTACCAAACGGATTAGACGTCTGGTGTGCCTGGGGAACGCTGATCGAAAAGCGACCATATCTATCCAGATGTATGAGAGACATCGCTGAAGTCCTCAAACAAAATAAATGCAGATGCTTTACCAGAGGAAACATTTCCAAAGCGGGACATCCACACCATCCGCTGTATCTAAGAAAAGAATCGCCAATGGATGTGTTTGATCTGGAGGGGTATTTAGAGCTCCTCAGCGATTAATCCGAAACCGATCGCAATCCCAATATTGTTTGATGGTGATTCAAATTTGGGTTTATAAAATGAATTATTGATTCCAATTTTATTCCGTAGGGGCGAATCGCGATTCACCCCTACGATTGGGTTTTTACCAATAATTTCGTGGATGTGATTTGTTTTACCGCGATCATTTTATACCAACCAATAATGTTGGAATCAACATTTTACGTCGGTGTTTACGATATAACGCCAGGTTTACAATCCTTTGTAGGAGCGATTCATGAATCGCCCCTACGGTTGGGTTTTTACCAATAATTTCTATAATTCCATGGATATGATTTGGCATAACAATGTGTTCATGAATAATGGTATAAATAAATCATTTATAAGATGGGATTGCTTCTTTTCAATACAGAAAATAAAATTTCCGAAACTAATTTTAGATAAGAACTAAGTCTTCATCTAGGTGTTTAAACCATGGATCTAAAATTCAACAAAATCAGTAGTATAACTCAATAAAAAGTAGTTAACAAAAATTTAATAGAAAAATTCCGACTAAATTTTATTACTATGCGACGCCAAGGACCTTTATGTGTAATCTCCAAAATATGGTTGGGGAGCCACCACCAGTGAACCGTAAAATCGCTGTCACCACGTTCAATAGGAACGGCATAAACACATAACTAAACAATCACATCTATGGTAGGTTTACTCAAGGGCATAACTACGCCAAAGAACAAGAATATCGCTTTAAGCTTTATAACCATTGCGATAGTGTTAATGAGCAATTCCTTAGTTGCTCAAAACCAAACGATTGGAGCCGGCCTTGAAGGACAGGCGTTGATCAATTTTCTTCAGCAAAACTATACACCAACACAGACTTTAGGCTACGACACAGCCAGAGACACAATGTATGCGAAAATTGATAATAACAACGGCTTTTTAACAGGAGTGTATACAGGATTCACGATCAATCTAGATCCGAATAACGATCCTAGCACGGATGCATTCAACAAAGGTATAAATGCAGAACATACATGGCCACAAAGCAAAGGGGCAGGTAACGAGCCACAACGATCAGATTTACATTCTTTGTTTCCTGCTAAATCGAATGTGAACAGTGCAAGGAATAATGATCCATTAGGTGATATTCCGGACAACCTTACAGATACTTGGTATTTCGAGGGTCAATCTCAATCTACAATACCGACAAGTAACATCGATTTATATGCAGAGAACTTTGGCAGCACAACTTTTGAGCCAAGGGAACAACACAAGGGAAATGCAGCAAGGGCTGTATTCTATTTTGTAGCGATCTATCAGGGAGTAGCGGATCAAGCTTTTTATGATATTCAAAAAGACGATCTATATCAGTGGCACTATCAAGACGAAGTAGATGCAGCAGAACTAAACAGAAGTAATTTGATTGCAGGGTATCAAGGAAATGAAAATCCTTTTGTCTTGGATACTTCATTGGTGAGAAGGGCTTTTTTTCCAAATGGAAATACAGGAGGCAACGATACTACAGCGCCGGTTATCTCCTCGGTTCAGGCGGTTAGTGTCGGAGAGAATTCCGCAACGATCACTTGGAGCACAGATGAGCTGGCTAATTCAACGGTTGATTACGGATTGACTACAAGCTACGGAAGCACTTTATCAAGCGGGAGCTTTACCACCAGTCATTCCATACAGCTTACAGGACTAACAGCATCTACAACATATAACTACAGCGTAACAAGCGCAGACGGATCTTCAAATTCTGCGACTTCAGGCAACTTTAGCTTTACTACAACAGCGAGCGGAACCGGCGGAGCAAATACGATCTTGTTTACTGAGATCTTTTATGATACTCCCGGCACTGACAGCAATGAGGAATGGATAGAGCTTTATAATGCAGGAAATGCAACCATTGATCTTGGCGGATATACCATAACAGATAATAATGGTACAGGATCTTCATATACATTCCCGGGCGGGACCACGATCTTACCTCAGTCGTTTTTAACAGTAGCTTCTAATTCAGCTGGGTTTAATGCGATATATGGGTTTGAGGCTGATATTTATGGATCGATTCCGGCATTAAATAATTCCGGAGAAGCGCTCCTGTTAACGGATTCTCAATCCAATTTGATCGACGCTGTTGCATGGGAAGGAGGCGCTAGCGCTGGATTGCCTTCCGGTTGGGGAAGTAGTTCTGATCCAAGTGCAGCAACAGGAGAAACTATATATCGATTGAACGCATCAGGAGATACGGACTCGTTCAGTGATTGGGCTACGGCTGTCAACAATGGAGATCCTCAGACTCAAGCTTCTGCTCCGACTATTGCGAATGTATTATTCTCAGAAATATTTTATGACACTCCGGGAACAGACGGAGAAGAAGAGTGGATCGAGTTATACAACACAACATCACAACAAATTGATATTTCCGGATTTACGATAACAGATAATAACGGAACAGGGGCGGTATATACGTTCCCATCTGGCACAACTATAGATGGGCAAGCCTATTTTACAGTAGCAAAAGTAGCTATTGGGTTTCAACCGCTTTACAATAGTGACGCTCATCAGTATGGTAATATCCCGGACCTAAATAATACAGGAGATGCCTTGCTGCTGAAAGACAACACGGGATCTTTAGTTGATGAAGTTGCCTGGGAAGGCGGCGCTTCAGCGGGTGTACCATTGGGATGGGGAACAGGACCCTCGGCGGCAACAGGAGAAAGTTTATTCAGAAGCTCGCTAACTACGGACACTGATAGCGATGTGGATTGGAGTGTAGCAACAAATAACGGAGACCCGGCAAGCATCCCTCTTGCAGATGTTACAGGTCCGGTGATTTCAGCAATCCAATCTTCAAATATTGGAGAAACGGATGCAACGATCACCTGGACAACTGACGAGGCAGCCAGTTCTCAAGTGAATTACGGCATAACAAACAGTTACGGTTCTTCAGCCGGATCAGGAGCCTTGGTAACCTCACACTCTGTGGCACTGACGGGTTTGAATTCCGGCACGGAATATTTTTACCAGGTGGTATCAACTGATGACTCAGGAAATACAACCATTCAGGAAACATTTACCTTTACTACAGACTCTCCGCCTGTATCAAACGTAGAGGATATTCTGATCTCAGAAGTATTTTATGATACTCCCGGAAATGAGAGCAAAGAAGAGTGGATCGAATTCTATAATACAACATCTCAGGAGATCAACCTGAATGGATGGACATTAACAGACAACAATGGTACCGGTCAAACGTATACTTTTTCAAATAAGGATAAGATAGCCGGAAACTCATTTCTAACGCTTGCTACAAATAGAAAAGAGTTTCGAAAGTTATACGGAAAAAATGCAGATGGGTATGTGTCGTTACCTGCGTTGAATAACGGAGGGGAGGCCTTAGTACTTAAGGATGCATCAGGAACCGAAATAGATGCGGTTGCTTGGGAAGGAGGAGCTTCAGCGGGGCTTCCTGCAGGATGGGGAAGTTCTTCATTACCGGCAGCTGGTGAGGGGTTCAGTATATACCGCACTGATGTTGGAAGTGACTCAGATACCTATTTAGACTGGGCAACTTCTACTGACCTGGGCTCGCCGACGACGCAAGCGGATGGAACATTTGCAGCTAAATCGCTAGGTGCATTTGAAGAAATAGCTACAAAAGAACTGCCGCAGGAAGTATCGATCACAAATTACCCCAACCCATTTAACCCAAGCACTCAAATAGCTTTTAGCTTACCGGAAACGGGATTTGCAAAAGTAACAGTGTTCAATACATTGGGACAAACGGTCGCGGTACTTGTGGATGGAAACATACAAGCCGGTGAGCATACGGTAACATTTGATGCATCGGCTCTATCGAGCGGAGTGTATTTGTATAGAATACAAACGTCATCAACGCTGATCACTAAAAGAATGCTATTAATTAAGTAAGCAAAAATTATAGTATAGAAAAGGCTCCCAAGTGGAGCCTTTTCTATTTAGGCAGGAAGGTCCTAAGGTCAAGATGAAACCGATCTTTATTCCAGTTCATTGGATTGTTTTTGATGTATTCCCGGATGTGACATAATGATTCTTCATTTCGGATGATGTGATCATAATAACCCCGTTGCCAGATTTTTGCGCCCGGTGTTTTGCGGATTTGGTTGATTTGTTTTGCGGTATTCATTTTATACCAACCAATAATTTTTGGAATCAACATTTTACGACGGTGATTACGATATAATTCCGGGTTTGCGTTCCTTTGTAGGGGCGATTCATGAATCGCCCCTACAAAGGGGATTGTATTAACAATTTCAATGATAACATGAATATGATTAGGCATAACAATATGTTCATGAATAATGGTATTTGGGTATCTGGTGTCAATTTGTTTCAAATAATTTGATGCAACCACCCCACATTCATTCATATGCATTTCCCCATTGATC
>TARA_R100000541_G_scaffold370_8_pt1 | contig 10248 bp, 11 predicted proteins | sample TARA_R100000541 | Tara Oceans TARA_R100000541 (sample SAMEA2621416) | marine metagenome | biome: marine biome (ENVO:00000447); feature: surface water layer (ENVO:00002042); material: "saline water (ENVO:00002010), including plankton (ENVO:xxxxxxxx)" | depth 5 m | reverse complement strand
ATGCTTAGGTGCACGTGAATGGGAAAACAAAGAAGGTTATGTAAACAATGACTTGTTCTTACCTAAAAGAAATAGAGATGGAGCACCATTAGAAGCTAATGATCTAGAAAATAATAATATCTTAATATTTGATTCTAATAACAAACAACATTTCAGACCTTTAATTAAAAAAGATAATCCTACTACAAATAACTTTGAACCAGCTGTAGCAAATGGAGATGATTTTGATTTGTAATTAATCAGTAATGATAGGGGTGGTTCTCGTGGTTGACTTTCCATCCCTTGATTTACATAAATAATAAAAAGATGATTAGTACTAAAAATTTAGTTCTTAGTCCATCAGATATTCCAAGTTATTGGGTATTTCAATATTATTTAAACTTATCAGAACGCCTAACAGGCCAGGACATTAAGATTAAATCAATCTTTAATCCTTTAGAGAAGACACCAAGTTTTTGCATATACGTTGATAAAAAAATAATGCAATATAAATTTAAAGACTTTTCAACTGGTAAAAGTGGTAATAAAATTGATCTTGTCAAAATGATGTTTGACTTAGACTTTGTTAATGCATCACAAAAAATAACTAATGACTATAATTTACATGTGAAGTCTAATGGCTTTGAAGCTCAATCCATTACAGTACAACCCAAATGGGAGGTGCAGTTTATTAAAGACACAGAGTGGACAAAGGCGGATGCTTCCTTCTGGTTAAAGTTTAATATTGGTAAGACTATGCTTAATAAGTATAACGTTAAACCAATAAAGTACTATAGCTTAGTAAAAGAAGAAAACCTTAAAGTTAAAGACTTAAAGATAGAGGGTAAACATATATATGGTTACTATAATAAAGATGGCAGTGTATATAAAATATATCAGCCATTTAGTAAACATAAATTTCATAAAGTTTCTAAATATCTACAGGGCTATGATCAGTTGCAATACAATCAACCTTACCTAGTAATATGTTCATCTCTTAAAGATGTGATGTGTCTTGCTAGTATAGGTTATAACATTGAGACTATAGCTCCAGATAGTGAGAACACTATGATTAAGCCACATATAATAGAATACTTTAAGAAAAAATATAAAAAGGTTATAACTTTCTTTGATAATGATGAGGCAGGAGTTAATGCTGTAGATAAATACAAAACTATGTACAACCTTGATGGTTTTGTATTACCTATCTGTAAAGATATATCTGATGCAGTAAAAAAACACGGTGTAAATCATGTACACTCCAAACTAAAACCATTATTAAAACAAACATTAAACAAATAACATGGGTGAAATAAAAGAAGTAATGCGTTGGTGGATTCCGGGCAATGTACCTTCAAGTAAAAACGGAAGACGTTGGACAGGTAAATACTTTATAGCTAGTAAAGCAACTATGAATTATAGAAAAGCTACGAAAGATATTTATTTAAGTTACACTAAAGAGTTTAAAGAAGCATTAAAGACACGTGATTTACCAGTAAAGATATCTTTTGAATTTATAAGAGGCAGCCGTCATAAGTTTGATTATATAAATCCTGCACAAACTGTACAAGATGATATGGTTAAGTATGGGTGGATTGAAGATGATAATGCTGAATTTATAATACCGGCATTTGAAAAATATAAATATGATAAAGAAAATCCAGGTGTATGGATAGAAATAGTTGATTTTGAATGAATAAAAAAATAATAACTTTAGATGAATTTTTTAGATTTAAAGAAATGTTCAGAGGTTCTGATGAAGATATAGAAGTAGCGTTGGCCATATGGAATTCACAATATAAAGACAAAAAGTTGCTTGATATACTCATGTGTAAAGCACTGGTGTTTAATGATAGGGTAAAATTTTCTATTGCAGTTAAACATAAATTTACTATTAGAAAAAATAGTCCGTCTATGCAAACACAATCTCTATATGCATTTATAGAAGCTAAAAAGTTGCATCAAGTATATGCAGACATAATTGAAACCATAAATAATAAAAAAAATGATGACAATAATTAATGTACAAGAACTAGTAGCAAAAACTACTAAAACTTTAATCTTTACCGAGCCCTTTTATGGGCTCTTTTTGATTGGAGTAAATAAGAAATATACAACTAATATACCCACAGCGGGTGTAAGTAAAAATAATATTGGTGTACAACTGACAATTAACCCAGAATTTTATAATGATCTAAGTCAAGACCACAGGTTTGGTTTGATTAAACATGAAATATTACACCTTGCATTTGGACATTTACTTTTAAGAGATAAATATTCAGATCATAAGTTATTTAATATTGCTGCAGATCTAGAAATAAATCAGTATATAGCAGGAGATAAACTTCCTGATGGAGGATTGTTATTATCTAGTTTTCCTGAAATTAATCTTCCTGTAAAAGCAGGTACTAGAGTTTATTATGATATGCTTAAAGAAGCAAAGGAAGATGGTACGTCGCCAACACTTGACTCTTTAATGAGTGAAATGGATGGCACAACTCCTCATTGTCATTCTACTTGGGATGAGTTTTCTGATATGTCTGAGTCTGATAAAAAACTAATACAAAAACAGGTTGAACATCAATTAAAAGAAGCCGCAGAACAAACAATTAAAAAACAAGGAAGTATACCAGGTGAGCTTTCTGATCTTATACACAGATTAACGCACATTGAACCACCTAAGTTTGATTGGAAAGGTTATCTAAGAAGGTTTGTTGGTAATTCTTCCATAGTATATACTAAGAAGCTAAGACGTAAATATAATAAACGGTATGCAGGTAGTCCTGGCCTTAAAATTAAGTTTAAGAATCATATCCTTGTTGGTGTTGATACAAGCGGGTCTGTAAACAATGATGAGCTTAAAGAATTCTTTAGTGAATTAGCACATATGCATAAGACAGGTCATAAAATTACAATTGCACAGTGTGATACCAGCTTGAAGAGCGTGAAAGAATTTAAACCCAAACAAGATTGGGAAATACATGGTCGTGGTGGGACATCGTTCCAACCAGTTATTGACCACTTTAATGAAAAGAAAGGAGTTTATACAGCTCTAGTATATTTAACAGATGGTGAAGCACACTCTCCTGATGACTGTCCTGCAAATACCTTATGGGTACATAGTAGTATTAGTGACATCAATGAGGAATTACCAGGACAAAAAATTAAATTAAATTAATAAAAGAAAATGGCACAAGTAAATTTAAATGTAACAGAATTAAAAGGATTTGTAAATCACATAATTACTAACAACAGATATCTGCAAGAAGCAGGAAAAAATTCTGTATCAGTAGAAGTTGTAGGTGAATCTGGTATTGGTAAAACATCCACCATAGTAGAGCTTGCTCAAGATAATAAACTAAAGTTTGTAAAACTTAACCTTGCACAGATAGAAGAGTTGGGTGACTTAGTAGGTTTCCCTGTACGTCAATTCCAAATGTATAAGGAAAAAACTATAGCACCTAAAATAGATGACTTATCAATGGTTACTGCATCACAAAGAGCTGCTGGTGCAAGCTTAGCTAACCTTAATAAAGGTGTAACTACTAAGAAAGTTGGTATGTGGGTTGATGAACTCGCAGTACAAGAATATCTAAAGAATGGATACAAGATGACAGGCAAGAATAGAATGTCTTATTGCGCTCCTGAGTGGATTGCTGATGCAAAAGAAGGTGGTATCTTATTACTAGATGACTGGAACCGTGCAGATACTAGATTTATTCAAGCAGTTATGGAATTGATTGACAGACAATCCTATATCTCATGGACCTTACCAAAAGACTGGCATATAATTTTAACAGCTAACCCGGATAACGGAGATTATATGGTTAACAGTGTAGATAGTGCACAGAAGACTAGGTATGTAACTGCAAATCTTAAGTTTGATGTTAATGTATGGGCTCAGTGGGCAGAAGGTGCAGGTATTGATACTAGATGTATTAACTTCTTACTACTTCATCCAGAATTAGTAACACAAGAAACAAATGCAAGATCTATTACTACGTTCTTTAATGCAATATCAAGTTTTGAATCATTTGAAGATAATCTAAGTATGATTCAGATGATTGGTGAAGGTAGTGTTGGTGATTCATTTGCTTCTATGTTTACAACGTTTATTAATAATAAACTAGATAAGCTTGTTACACCTAAAGATCTGTTGACACATGATAATGAAACATATATTCTTGGTGAGCTTAGAGGTTGTGTTGGTAAAGATGATGCTTATCGTGCAGATATAGCTGCAACATTAGCAACAAGGCTTGGTAATTATGCTGTTGTATATTCTAAGGAAAATACAATTAATCAGAAAATTACTGATAGACTTAAAGCTTTGTGTACTATGGATTATTTTACCAATGATCTACAGTATTTAATAATACGTACAATCTTTAATGGAAATAAGAAAAAGTTTAATAAATTAATGATGATCCCTGAGATTGTTAAGATGACAATGAAATAATATGGCAAACAAATCAGTATATCAAAATCTTGATGCTGATGCTTTAACTCATTTTGGACTAGAGCAGGACACTATTTACGGTGTTCTGTCTGGTTCATATGAGATAAATAAAGTATTATGCACTGAAGATCAAACAACATATGAAAAAATACAACGTATATTAACGGTCCCTACAGAAGATGACCAAACTTTTAGAACCAAAAAGAAAGCTTTTATATTACCTAAGTGTAGTGTATCACAAGATAGATTAAAAGCAGCCCTCAAAGAGCATAGTATAACTGTAACTAATGATTATGAATTAGCAGATTTAATTGTAGGTCATACAGATATATTTCCATATAGTAAGTTATCTAATGGAGAGAATATCCCTAGTACTATCATGATGTCAAAATTATGGAACTATGAAACTACTTTAGGCCGTCAATCTGCAATACAACCAGCTGAAATATCAATTTATAATTCAGGTTTGGAAGTTATAGTAACTGCTAAGCTTACTGATAAAGTAAGATACTATGATTTAGATATAAAAGACAATATTTATGACTCTTGGTTGCTAACAGGAATGGCGATTAATCTTGCACATATAATTGATACTACTGATGTAAGTGTAATTGATCCTGAAACAGTATTGCATAGTTCAGCTAATAAGATTATCTTAGATGAACAATTACTATCAGATCTTAAAATACAAATTGGATCATATGGTGATGATAAAGCTTTAGCAGTTAAAATACTTCCTACTATTTGTTATAAGACAAACTATCATTTACTATGGCAGCTTGCTCGAGACTGTGGTGAAATTACATATGCAGACAATAGAGATAAAGATCTACAGTACTGGATTAAAGAATCAAGGTTTCAAGCTTTAGGAAGAAAAAGCGCTGAAGATATGATAATGTGGTTAGAAAGAGAAGAAAAACTGTGTAAAACAACATTCAGATATCTAGAACCTATTGTAAGAAGAGAGATTAGTATACAAAACAGAAATCTTTATACATTTAAAGTAGCTGTAAAAAAAGAATATCAACAGTATTTAAAATAAAAATATGCATAAACAATATAACATTACAATAAGCAGTAATGACCCAACGAGTTGGACAGATAATAAATTAAATAAAAGCTCCTTTAATCTAAGAGAAGTAGGTATCTTTTTATATAATACAAATAATTATACATTTACAGAAGAAGATGCTAGGGAACTAGGTCTAGGCAGTAATTTAAATGGGAGACCTTTTAATTTAGAGGATAAAACATTATACAGATATCCTAAACTAGCTTTACCTAGACAAAAAATGGATTTATTAAAAGATTCATATAATATAAGCATTACAAGAAATCCAGATAAAGCTGATATACACGTTATTTCTGCAAAGTTTGTGCAAAGTCTTATAGATTTTGAATGGAAAGCTTCTTTGTCAAAAAGACAGTTGTATAATGTGTTAGTCAAGATGAGAGAAGAAGATCTTTTACATGATGATTTATTAGATACCTTGCGTATAACTTTGGAAAATACTTCTGAAAGTGATTATTTTAAAATTGAGACTAAATATAATTATGGTAGCTCTCATAGTAATAGTGCTAATGCAGACGTTATAAGTAAAATAATTAGTGAGAATAAATCTCTAAAACATAGATCAGGTATAATTAAAGGTTCTAAGAACATTGATATGTATAATAAGCTTACAGCAACCAGTGCTTTAATTGTATTAGATAATGATATAATAAATAAAGTAAGTGAAGGATTGAGTATAATTACTAAAGATGATTATGAATCATTACAACAACAGCTTCTTAGTGATGATATAGAAACTAGAACTCTGGCTATGGAGTTAATGTCAAATTGTAATTTTGAAGAATCTTTTGATATTTTAGCTTTACTTTTTTATTTCAATTTTGACTGGTGTAAACATACAACTAACTGGACTACTGTAAATGTTAGAACTTTTAGAAATAGATTTGAAGGAATAAGTGGAGGCTGTCATAAAAATAATGGTCATTCGTATAGCAGGTTAATCCGGTATCTAAAGGAACAGGATAAGCTTACAACATTTGCTGTTGAAATATGTAAGAATAACATTTGTAATGATGTACTAAAATCTGCAGGTATAAATTACAGTGATGATTCTTTCAACGTAAATGTAGATGATATATATATCAACGATAGTTTTAAAGATTATATTAAAGAATCAAACATAATTAAAAAAGAATGTATAAAAATATAAAGAAAGAAGAGGAATTCTATGCTAAAAAAGATTTTTGCTTTAGTTATTCCTCTCTAAATAAATTACTATTTACACCCTCCTTATTCTATAAGGACTATATATTAAATGATCGTGAGGTTAGAACAGATAAGCACTTAATTGAAGGTAAAGCAATACATTGTCTATTGTTTGAGCCAGAAGAGTTTGCTAATAAGTTTAATGTTGTGCCTGGCAAGCTACCAAGTGATAATGTAAGAAAGGTTTTAAAGGATATGCGTTCAAATACTAACACCAAAAAGTTAGATCTAGTACAGCCCTTTTGTATATTGGATTCTTTAAAAACTTTAAATTTATATCAATCTCTAAAGACAGACGATTCTAGAGTACTGAAGATAAAAACAGTTGAAAATGAACCTTATTGGGATTTCTTATCTAAGCCTGATGTAGATGTTTTAGATTCAGACACTTACTTAAAGTGTAAAGAACGTGTTGATATTCTCAAAGAAAACAAAGATGTTATGTCTTTATTTGATGAACAGACAACTGACTTTGATCTAGATCCTATAGAAACTCACAGCGAGAAGTATTTAAAGGCTAATTTGGTAGATTGTAAATTTGGTTTACATGGTTATATAGATTATTATAAAATAGACAATGATAAAAAGGAAGTTGTTATATGTGATCTTAAGACAACCGGCAAGACTGTAAGTGATTTTAGAGAAACGGTTGACTTTTATAACTATTGGTTACAAGCCGCTATATATATGAAACTTGCTTATGAATCATTAGGTGATAATAAAGATGAATATAAAATAATGTTTAAGTTTATTGTTATAGATAAATATGATCAGGTGTATGTTTTTGATGTGAGTGATCAAAGTATAAATGACTGGGCTGATGGATTAGGTGGTGTTATTAATACTGCTAAGTTTCATTACAATAGTAAAAACTACTCATTACCTATGGATTTGTTAGTAAATAAAATTAAATTATAGTATGAGCAAGGTTTATACAGAATATTTTCAGAAGAGTAAAGTCTTTCTGTATCCATTATTAAAGTTGAGAAGGGGAATGAAATATGTCCCCGCTCAAACTTATTGTGGTTGGAATAACATTTATGAAGCTGAAGATATGATGTTCCTTTGTTTATATAATACTAAGCTTTCAAGATCCTTTGAAAGATTTGCTAATAAATACTTAAAGGAGAACCCCCATTTTAGAGGATTTCTATCTTTAGAATCTAACAAACAATTATTTATATTTGATTTTTCAAAATATAAATCAGACTGGTTTAGATTTCTTGATGGTAAATACTCCCAATATTCATTGAACTCAAAAATAAATATATTAGACTATTTTGATGATGAGAGCACTTTAAATTATATTAAAGGCTTTCTTGCACCAGAAGATGTCCACGAAGAATATGCAAGTAATCTAAATATAGATATTGATATAGTAAAAGCAGTACATGAAGTGTGTACAGCTCCAGAAATGGAAAAGGAAATTTTAATAGATAATAATTATATATTGTATCAATTATTAAAGGAAAGTTCCATATATTTGACAAACAAATAAATAATAAAATGGCACAAATAGGACAAAATATGATGTTAGTAAATTCTACATTTAGAAATGCTAAATCATTTACAATTATTCCAGTGAGTTTAGACTCACCATACACAGAAGCTATGTTTGACCCTGCGTCAGGTATTTTAGCTGTCATTAGTAAAGTGATGAAACAATCTTACCATATGGTTCCAAAGTTAGATGATAACGGTGAACCACAAAGGTTAAAGAATCCAAATCCTCAAACAGGTAAAACTGTAAAAGAAGAAAGAAGATTAGTAGATACCTTCTCTGAATTTTATTTAAGTGATAAAGCAGATATTGAAACATTTATTCATATGTTTGCAGTAAATGCAACTGACTTTGACTATGTTCAATATATGCAAACTGATGTGAAAGACACAAAAGTATCTAAGTTAATATTACCTGCTCAATAAAGGTCTAATACTTTACTGATCATAAAAAGGAAAGCTCATTGAATTGGGCTTTTTTTGGCTCTAACAAATAAAATATGACAATAAAAGAAATGCAAGAGAACACGATGGATAAAGCTCTGATTAAATTTGACACTGTAGAAAAAGCAGCTAGAGCTTTAGGAATAACCACAAGAACTCTATTTGCATATAAATCTAGAAGAAAAGAATGAAGCATTGGGTAATGGATTATGAGACTTTATATGATTGTTTCACCGGGGTATTTGAAAATTATAAAACTACAGAGACAAAAATCTTTGTGGTTGCCCGTATGAGAAATGATTTAGTAGAGTTTATAGAATTCTTAAATCAAAACATAAATAATAAAGAGTGGCACATATCCTATAATGGATTAGCATTTGATGCACAGGTCACTCACTATATATTAGATAATGAAAAAGATTGGAGAGTTCTAGATGGTCATGAAATAGCACACATAATCTATCAATATGCTCAACGTTGTATTCAGAAGTCTAACAATAAAGAGTTTAGTGATTATCCTCAATGGAAGATGAAGATTGGACAAATAGATGTATTTAAGATGCATCATTGGGACAACCCGGCTAAGCGTTCTAGTCTTAAGTGGATACAGTATAGTATGGACTGGCAAAACATTCTTGATATGCCTATACACCATGAAACTAAGATAGCTACAGATAAAGATCTGGATACTATATTAGAATATTGTATAAATGATGTTAGATCTACTAAAGAAATATATAATAGATCTAAGTCTCAGATAGGATTAAGAAAAGAACTTACTAAGACATATGGTATAAATCTGTTTAGCGCTTCAGAACCAAGGATTAGTAAAGAAATCTTTGGGTACTTTTTAAGGAATATGTTAAATATACCTAAAAGAGATTTGAAGGCCATGAGAACACATAGAGATAGTGTAAAGGTAAAAGATATAATTTTACCATACATTTCTTTTACTTCTCCAGAGTTTAACATGTTACTTGATAGGTTTAAATCTTTAGAAGTAAAAGGAGATAAACTTAAAGGTAGTTTTAAATATGGTGTAAACTATAAAAATGTTAAAACACATTTTGGTTTAGGTGGTGTTCACGGTGCTACTAAGAAAGGTGTATATGAAAGCACTGAAGACATGGTAATCATGTCATCAGATGTTACTAGTTATTATCCTAATCTTGCTATAAAGAACAAGTGGTCTCCAGGACACTTCCCTAAAGAAGAGTTTTGTAATCAATATGAGTGGTTCTTTGAAGAGCGTAAGAAGATACCTAAGAGCAATCCAATGAATTATGTATATAAGATTATACTTAACTCAACCTTTGGCCTTAGCAATGATGATAAGAGTTTCTTCTATGATCCTGAGCTATGTATGAGGATTACAATTAATGGTCAATTATCCTTAATGATGCTATATGAGCAGATAATGGAAAGAATTCCGGGATCTATAGCGCTAATACACAATACAGATGGTGTAGAAACGTTAATACCTAGAGAGTTTATTGATGATTATATGGGCATATGTAAACAATGGGAAGAGAAGACCAATCTTAATTTAGAACATGATGAATATCAAAAGCTTATCTTAGGTGATGTT
>TARA_R100000541_G_scaffold46881_1_pt1 | contig 10268 bp, 13 predicted proteins | sample TARA_R100000541 | Tara Oceans TARA_R100000541 (sample SAMEA2621416) | marine metagenome | biome: marine biome (ENVO:00000447); feature: surface water layer (ENVO:00002042); material: "saline water (ENVO:00002010), including plankton (ENVO:xxxxxxxx)" | depth 5 m | reverse complement strand
TTTTTCAAATCCATCAAAAGAATTAACTCCTGCTGCACCTGCTGTGTCGCCCTTCCAAATACATATTTCAGTATTTTGAGCAACCTCTGCTGCAACGTGTGCAATCATAAAGTCACTAAATTTTGGAGGTAAAGTTTGACCTAAACCATATCCCATTTGTTGAGCTTCCCAGTCATTTACGAAGTCATATTTACAGAGTTGTAAATTAACTTGTAACTCAACTGGCTGAATGATTCTTTCTGTTAATGTTACTGAACTATTTGGTGTGAAATCACAAGAAGCAGGGCTAACTAAGTCTCCTGTTGCTAACTTTTTAATTACCTCTTTGAAAGCGATGTTCGCTTTTACTGTTAAACCACCATCATCAATTGTAGATGCTGATAGTAAAGCTGCGGCGATGTACTCGCCTGCAAATTCTCCGGCATACGTTGTAGTGATATTTACTGCAGTTGCCAGTTTTACATTTTTTAGATTACTCATTTTTTTATTTTTTTAATTTATTTAATACTCTATCCATAGCTGTCGTGTTGAATTTACCCTTAGCAAATTCTACCTTTGTTTTCTTAGAACTTGATCCTTCAGGATTATGTTTGATTGGCTTTGAAGCTGCTTCTTGCGAAAACTCTTCTTTAACCGTTCTTGATTTTAAAGGCTTTTCAATTGACATTTCTTCTTCAACTTCATCTTCCATTTTAGATTCTTTGTCTCCTTTTAAATCTGAAATAGCATCTTCTAAGTTCTGAATTTTAATTTCCATTTCTCTGAAAGAATCTTTAGTAACATAATTACCTTCATCTGCCATTTCTTTATCTTCTTCTTCATATTCTTCTTCTTCTTTAAGATCTTCTGTAATTTCCTTACCCTCTTCATCTTCCTTTGCAGGAGCTTCATCGGATACATCTCTTACATCTGCAATCATACCCTCTTCTGATACAACTAGCAATCTTCCATCCTCGAGCATATACTCGCCAACAGGCATTGCTACTCGTTCATCATCGGTTACAATAAAGATTTCTTTATCTTTTTCAAAGGATTCAGCACTAACAATAGTACCATTCTCCAGTTTCATCTCCTCAAGTTTTACCTCGATATTTAAGAGAGTTTTAATTTGATTGATCATTTCGGTTGATTTCATATTATATATATAACGGATTAATAATTAAGTTTTGTATTTTCAATTTAAGTTCTTGTAATAACTCCTATGCCTTGAGCTCCAATAGAGCCATCACAACAAGATATAGAATAAGTGTTTGTATCCCAACATAAACAGGCTCTACTACTTCCTTTAGGACTTGTTCTACTTGGTATAAAGTTTTTATCTTTTCCTTTATTATTTTGTCTCATTTATTGAGTTTAAAATATTTTTGATTTTATTTAAAGTTTGATCATCTTTTGATAAGTCTTCTTGTATTTTTTCTTTTGGTCGTTCCATTTTATCGGCAAAATATCCTTCGATACTAAATCCGTTTACTTTTCCTGATTTCACATATTCATTCCATACTTCATCATTGTTAACCTTTACAGCTCCCATCCAAGTGCCGACAGGTACATTTAATCCATACTTTCTTGATTTATCGTGAACCTCATCTTCAACCAACCAACTCTCAACAAGTGTTAAACCTTTAAGAGCTTTCTCGTGTTCTATGGTTGTTTTATTTTGATATCCATTTCTCAAATACATTTGAGATGCTTTTTCAATTGTGCTTTTAGAAAAGAAGATATAGTAATCTCCTTCATCTCCGTTTCTATAAATTGGTTTATTAGGAATCAATAAAGCTCCTAATAATATTTTCTTTTCTTTATCTACTTCTGCTAATTTAATTTCTTGTGAATTTAATGTCACAAAATCGGATTCAATTGCAGGGGATTCAACGATTGATATCGCTTCTACGCCTGATTCTTCTTGATCTTCATCTAATATTAATTCTATTATCTTCATAACTATATAACGTATTTAAAGTTTGATTTTGTGTTTATCCTATTGTTGCACCTTCAATTGTGTTTCTTTCTAAAGCTTGTGCATTTGTTACTTCACTAGCAACAACAAAAGCTTGAACTGGTTGTTGAGATTGACCACCTATTGCATCTGCTAACTGATTTGTTCCACTAGATCCTACTATGTTAAATGCAGGTGGTTCTGCCGATGGTGCTCCTCCAACAGGTGCTGGGATTGTTGCTTTAGGAATTGAACCACTTTCTCCCAAAGCACTTATTCCTTTTGATGTTGCTGAAACTGCTGCTGCTATTCCAAGACCTGCATTAATTGAGTTGATAGTAACCCAAGGCTGACCAACAGTTAAGGGAAATGCTGCTACTGCTTTGGCATTTGCAACACCTGTATTTACAGCAATTTTTGCTACAGATGCTGCACCTTCTGCTATTAATAAAGCTGCTTGAACTTTCTTGTTTTTACCTGCTAAACCTTTTAAAACATTGATCCCATTTGATACTGTGTCTAATACTGCATTTTGAACTGCTGCTTTTGCATCAGCTTCCTTCATTGCAATATCTACCTTTTTATCTGCAAAGCTTTGTTCTAGAACAAGTTTATCTGCATCCGATATTGTTTTATCTTCTTTTAATAAATTCTCTCTATCTATTATTAATTGTCTTTGTTGATCAAAACTTAAAAGTTCATCTTCATCTTTTAAAGCCAATTCTTCTGCTGCTTTTGCTGATGCTTCTGCTTTCTTAACTGCATCCTCTTCATCAAATATTGCTTGTTGTTCAGCTAATGCTACTCTTTGTGCTTCTCTTAGTTCTTTAACTTTATCAGTTTCTTTTCCAAAAAACTCTTCTGCTAATTTTATTTTTTCTTCATAATCAAGTTTGATTAAATTTAAGTCTTCTAGTCTTCTCTCATTTTCTGAAACTATTAAGCCTTGTCTAATTGACTCTAATGCATCTGCTTTGGCTTGTTCTAATGCAACCTCTTCTGCTGCTGCTTCTGTTTTTAAACCAATGATTTGTGCACTAACTTCTCTTTCTTTTAGTAGTTTACTAGTCGTAAGATTAATTAGTTTTGCTTCCAACTCTGCTTGTTCATTCAAAGCTTCCATTGTTGGAGTTGTTTGTTGATTTTCTAGTTTTTTTGCTTCTAGTCTTAACTTAGCTCCTTCAATTTCTTTTGCTGTTATTTCTTCTTCTAACTTACCTGCTTCTTGTAAAAAACCAATACGTTCTTGTAAACTAAACTTTTCTTTATCAATAGCTTTATTTAAAAGGTCTGCTCTTGTAAGATCTGCTTCTGCTCTATCAACAACAATTTGTCTATCTAGTCTATCTGCTTTAGCTCTCATATCTGAGATTTGACCTGCAATTTTAGCTTCCTTCTTCATCTCTGCCACCAAGTCTGCTGTACTTTTTGCTAGTTTTTTTGTACCATCAACAACACCTTCATAAATCATTTTAGTAACATTCAAACCATCATTCAAGTTTTTAAGACCTTCTTTACCTGCTTCCATTGCACCTGTAAAATCTCCCTTAAATAATTTTGATATAGCTGTACCCATAAAGCCAAGACCTTCAATAACCTTATCCACTTTATCCATTACAAACTCCTTAATAGTATTACCAAAGTCTTTTAAAATACTTACTGGGTCTGTAAAAACACTAATAAGTAAATCTCCCAAAATTGCTAATCTATCTGTAAACACAGTAACAAGACTTCCAATAACAGCCATTATTTTATTCCATCTTTCTTGACCTTCTTCCGATCCTTTAAAAGCTGCTGTAACTGCTGCTAATGCTATTATCAATGCACCTATTCCAGTTCCTATGATTGCAATTTTCATTAAATTGAATCCTTTGGTTGCTCCTGTTATAGTTGTTTTTAAATTACTTAATCCTGAAATTGCACCACCAACTTGACCATCAACAATTCCAAGAACTCCTGAATAATCTGCAGTATTTTCTTCTGCTATCTTTAATTCATTATTGGCTTCTTTTCTTTCTTTAGTAACTTTTTTTAAACCATCTTTTTCTTCAATAAGTTTATCCTTAGTCTCTGTAATCTTTTCATTGATTGCTTTTCTCCTAGCTAGTTCTGTTTTACTTGTCTTGTCTAGTTTTTGTTCAAAGCTTCCTAGTTCAGATTTTAAACCCTCTATTAACGCTTCTTGTGCTCTAAAGGAAGCATTCAATTCTTCAATGTTTGCTTGTGCTTGAGCTGTTGTTATGTTTAATGAATACTCTCTTACTATTGCCATTTGATAATATTTTTAATAAGTTTAGAAGCACTTTTTAAATTTTTAGGTAAAGCATATTTACCTTGTGCCACTCTTATGTTGTCAGTTTCTCCTTCTGCTAATTGTAATAATTCTATTATGTTCTTGATCATTGTACTAGATTTAGTAATTCGAGTTCACTTTTACCTGTCATTAAATTAGTAGTTATAGAGTTAATTCTATAATTTTCTTGTCTAATTTGAATTTTGTCATTTAATTCTAAATTATAAAAGATTTTTAAAGGAAGCATTGCTGAAACTCTAGTTAATCTTTTTCTACTATTAAAAATGTCATTAATATAACTTCTATATTGATTTTGGAATAATGTTCCTGTATAAGCGATTCCATCAAACTCATTAATTTCTGAGTTGAAGTTTATATTTGTTCTTACATTTGTTCCTATCTCTAAACTATTTGATGGTATTATATAGTCATTTATTTGTTGATTAACTCCATTGTTTTTTATAGCTATATTATTTCCGTTGAGTTGTCTTATAGCGTAAAAAATTAAAGGAAGTCCATAATAAGATTCTTGATTTTCATTTACAAAGAATCCATATTGAATGGATGTTTGTGTTATTGAGCTTGTAATTCCTGAATCAATTAACCTTTCATACATAACGTGTTCAAATGGAACTTCAACTTTATATGTATTATTTGGAGCATCAAAAGTTTCATTTTCTAGTGTATGTTTTAATGATCCCCATCCACTATTATTTACTTGATTATATTGTTTTGCAAGAAATGTTCCCAAACCTTTATATCCAAATACAATTTCTTTAAAAGGCAAAGCCACATCTACCGTTGATTTTGTTACATCTAAATATTGATCAATTACAATTGGATTTGAACTTCCTGTTGCATAATAACTATCTAAAGTTCTTACAACAATAACACCTGAGTTATTTACAAAAGCTGTTAAATTAAACATCTTAAAAATTGATGTGAGAAAATTCATTACAGTCATTTCTGGTATTTGTTCTGTAATATTAAAATCAATAATAGAATTTGTACCAAACGTACTTGGATTACTATAATGATCCGAGAAACCTCCACCTCCACCACCTGCACCACCAATAGAAGCACCTGAAATTTTCCATTCAATATTTGTAGAAGCAAATGAAATTGGATCAATTGAAGCAATTTGAACAGAGTAACTTCCTGGACTTAATCTAGTCGCACTAGTAGTGAAGAAAGTTTCTACACCTTGAGTATTTAACCTCTCTTCATAAATTTGACTATTTTGAAGAACTCTAATACTATATTCAACATTAAGATCTGTTGGAGTTAATTCCAATTCTGTTTGAACATATTGTAAAACACCACCATCTGCATCAGTTTGACCAACTGGCATTAATGTTATAACACCAAATGAAACACTTGTAAACCCACTAGATCCTAAAGTTTGAGTAAATGTTGGAACTTGAATAAAATTTAATATTAATTGAGTTGTTGGTTCTACACTTCCTTTCTTTCTATGTAGCCACATCCATAAATTATGAAATTTAAGGTTTGCTGCATCATTAAAAAAATCATTACTAAAAGTTATCTTTTGAGTTCCATCTTCATTTTGATATCTTTCACTTGTTTCTATTGCATCTATAATCGCCTGTAATCTTAAAGCAAATTTTAGTTGTTTATAATCAACACCATTAACACTTGATGAATTTACCCAATTCACATTACCTGCTGATTGTGTAACAGAATTAAATGTTAATCTATCCGTATGCGTTATAAGTGGAACACATAAATTATTGCTTACTCCAATAGTTGAAGTAAGTCCTGTAAAAATAGTTGAGTATTGATAAGTCGTGTCATATGTCCCCAATTGATCTAATCTTGATAATTGATCATCTCCTAATACATCAACTAAATTAATTGTATTTCCATAGAATGTTACTTTATAAGTATGTGGGACATTGTTTTTTAATTCAACTCCTGTTAATTTTATAAATCCTTCTTTGAATGGCAATGTGTTTAATTCTATAATTGAAGCAACTTTATTTCTTGCATCAAAACCTCCAACAATATCAAAATTATAATAATGACTAAAGATCTTATTATTCACACTTGATGCAGGTAATGAAAACGTTTTAGAAAATTCAGTAAATATTTTACTAATATCTTTTACATTTTGGATAGTTTGAGTCAATGATACTGTTTCATCTTTAAACAGATCAACTCTTACATATGAACGAGTAGTTGCTAATGGTGTTGAATCTATATATAATTGTAGCTTTTGCATTCTTATGTTATTCTATGTTATCTTATGTTATTTATATAATCAAAAGAATCTTCAAAGTCCATTGTGTATTGAATTAACCTATCATTAAGAGAAGTTTTAAATTGTATGCTAGATTCTTTAACTATCACAGGGACTCTTTCATTAGCACTAGTATCAAGTTTTGGTCGTTCCATCCATACATACTCACTTAATAATAATTGTTCAAAGAAAGCATTTGCAAACTCAGGATAATACCCTGAACTCAAAGTTCTTTTTTGTTTTGCTTTTGTGTTTATTAATTTAGTAGGAGCATCTGTTAAGCTATATTGTGCAAATTCATCTTCAGGATATTCAATTGTATTTGATTGAAAACTTTCATTTGTCCTATTAATTGTATCAACTTCTTTTAGAAAGAACCACAAATCTTGTTGAACTCCATATCTATTTATGAATATTATTTTTCTTCCTATTCCATATTTAGTACAATTAATTCTATTTATATTACAAGCAGCACCTTGACTTGTTACAGATGTATCAGTTCCGTTATATGAAACAGTTACAAAATTACCACCTGTATTAGTAGCACTTAAAAAACCCGATTGACCTACTGGTACAAATATTTGAAACCTTTGTGAACTATGAACAGCATTAGTATCAGGAGCAATCAAAAACTGTGAGCCTGTTTTATAAGGTATAGTTGGATTTGATCCTTCATTAAATTTTCCAAATGCTTCATATCCTTTATCTGTGTAAACAACTGCACTTCCAATTGTAGATCCTGTGGCATTCACACCTGAGAAATTTTGTAAGTTTGTTACTATTACAATACTTCTAATTGTATATGAAGTTGAATAAGGCATATTTAAATAGTCTCTTGCCAATTCTGAAACATCAAAGTTTACCCCTGTCTCTGGTGTTACATTTTTAATTAGAGTGTATCTTAATGTTCCATCTATTGTGATTAAACACCTTACAGATAAGGTAGCTGATGTAGCTGCTATAAATTTGTATTGTGGATTTCGTAATGATATGTTTGCCATTTCTTATTGTTTTTGACCTAATATTATTTGTGTTTCAATATCTAATGCATAAGCTTCTATCATATTATCTGGTAGATCTTTTAATCCTTTTTCAAATGGTTTTGTAAAAAACAAATTTGCTTTTAAACCTTTTTGATATATGCTTCTTGCTATTAAATAACTCATAGTCTCATAAGATAAAAACCTTCCTGTTTTTCTATCCCTCCATTGAAACTTCTTTTTCTTTAACCATCCTTTTTGAGTTTTAGGATTATATATTGCCCTTGTTAATCCACCTTGCCCTGTTCCATAGCTTTTGCCATATTGGAACTTTTTGACCATACTAGATTGTGCTGCTTGAGTTTCTGGATAACTTGAGCTCATACCTTGAACTCCTTTATCAACAAATTGACCATAGTCTTCCATTAGGAAATCAACAAGGAAAAAATTAGACTCTAAATCAATTTCATAACTAATAGAGTTATATAGTGCTCCTCCTCCTTTTTTGTCTGTTGCAAGATTCTTTTTTGATTGATCAACAACAAAGTCTCCATACTTCTCTAAAACTCTCATTAAGTTTATTGTACTCATTTAGCAAATATATATATCGTTATAAATCAAGATATCCATTGTTGCAGTCCATCCTGCCAATTGATTTTCAAATCTATCATAAAACGGAGTTAAATTTGGATTCCCTTCTAATTGATACATATCCGTGTAAAGTGTACCCTTTCTTAATCTTTGGATCATTCTATTCAAAACTGCTAATTGTGTATTCAATATATCTTGAACATCATTGTTTCCTGTAAATCTATCTATTGTTAATTCTTTTGATTGGTTGACAATATCACAAGCCAAAACACTAATATTAAAACTTAATACATTTTCTTGATCAATAACATTGTTTATTATAATATGTCCCAAAGGGAATATGTCTTGTTTATTTAAATTGACCTCTGTTATATCTCCTGTAGTTACCGTATTGATATTTACATCTTGCAACAACTCTGTTTTAATAGTTTCCGTTAATTGGTAAAAACCTCTTACTCCTTGATTTGCCATTACTTAAATTTCTTTTTTATTTGTTTAGCTTCTACTTCGTTTTTTTCTTTCATAAATGATAACATCATAAAACATTCGTGCATCTTTAATTTAGTGATATCTTCAAACCTTCTAATGTCCCCTTGAGCGAGTCCAAAAAGTGATTGATACCATCCCCATTTCTTTGAGAATTGAGAAACTGAGTCAAGACTTTGTTTTCCTGATTGTCCAAAGAGCTCGTCATAGTTTTCGACAAGTCGAGTCCTAAATTCCACAAAAAAAAAATTGAAGACATTACTGCATCCATTGGCATATTAAGTAATCTTGATTCCGTTCCTAACTTATATTCATCAATGTTATATTTATCTTTTAGTGTTACAATAACAGGTCTATAAAGAACATTCATTGCTTTTTCCATATTGTCCCAATCCCCAATAAAGGTATCAAGATCAATATATTCTCCTAATGTTAAATCATCCAATTGTGGATGGAATCCAAAGTCAACTTTGTTTAGTTTAAACCTATTTACAAGTTTGGGTTTTTCTTCAAACATCTTTAATAGAATGTTTACAATCTCTTGAGAATCATTAAATTTCAATAACATAACTTTTTGAAGTTCTATATTGCAAAAGATCTCAATCATTTTAGCATTTAAAAACTTTTCATCTTTTACAGTTTCTTGGATCTTTAAGAACTTTTTATACTGCATTAATGTAATTTCATTTAATGAGTTTGGTATTTTGATATTAATGTTCATATATATATAACGGATTTATTGGTTGATTTTATAGTAGTAAAAATAATAAAAAAAAAGGAGAGCATTTCTGCCCTCCCTTTTAAATGTAAGATTACCCAAAAAAACTTACATCATATCTGCTTCAAAACAATTGTCACTACAATAGCCTTCTTTATCTATTGGCTTCTCACAATGCTGACATTCATAATCAGGGGTATTCCAACCTCTGTAATCGTGTTCCATTTGCACTAACCAGTCATCGTAATTCATATATCAAAAATTATTGTCATTAATATTCTTCCTATAAAATAGGATGGGATTATAACTAATAGTGTTCTTTCTAATTTATTAAAGTGTTTTTTCATTATTTTATAAGTATTAAGTCTAGTTCATCAGCCACATAGTTTATGTGCTTTTGTGTTGTTTGTGACCAATACCCTAATTGGATAAGATCATTACCCTCAATTATTGCAACCTTAGTTGAATAGCTCCACACATCATTATTATGGATGCAAAGACTTTCTTTGTATTTTGGAAGTGTTCTCATTGTTTTGTTTTTAGTTATTGTAATAATTTCTATCTCCGTAATCTTTTTCTGTCATATCAATTTTAGAATCCCAAGTAATGCCTTTGTCTTCAATTTTATTTTGTGCTTTTTCCATAGCTTCAAAATCTTGTTTTCTTCTGTCTGTTTTTGATAGTTCTAAACTGTAAAGTATTACTTCTAATTCTTTTTTTGTGAATGATATTGTCATTTTGTTTAGGTTTTTTATATTGACTTAATTGCCAATAATCAAAGATAACTCTTATTTAGTTATAAACAAAATATTTAATAAGTTATTTTAATGTAGTGCATATCTACCAAAGTTTGGTCTTGATAGAATTGAGTAAGTTGCATAACGACAAGGATCAATTATGTGATTATTCTTATCCTCTGGAATATTAATCAATGAACCTGACTTGTCTTCCTTCCATTTGTAGTTTCTAAATTCCATTATAGCATTTGATGAAGTGGATAATAT
>TARA_R100000541_G_scaffold27341_2_pt1 | contig 10290 bp, 3 predicted proteins | sample TARA_R100000541 | Tara Oceans TARA_R100000541 (sample SAMEA2621416) | marine metagenome | biome: marine biome (ENVO:00000447); feature: surface water layer (ENVO:00002042); material: "saline water (ENVO:00002010), including plankton (ENVO:xxxxxxxx)" | depth 5 m | reverse complement strand
AACTACAGGATCTACTGTAAAAAGTGCATCTACAATTGTTCCTGTTACTTACACTATAACAAACACATCGAGTGATGCTAATGGTTTTGGTTTTATGCTTCCTAATAGACCAGCTTCAAACCGATTTATAATACCTGATAATTTTTGGTTTACTCAACAAGCTCAAATTGCTAACGGAACTATATCTAGCTCTACAACGTTAGTTTTAGATAGTGTTGTTAATTTAGTTGTAGGCATGACACTGTCAACAGTATCATCAGGAAGTATATCTGGTGCACCTATAATAACAGCAATAAATGGTAATACAATTACACTTTCTGTTGCTCAATCTATAAACAACGACGTCTCTTGTGGCTTTAGAGCTTATGGACCTTCTCTTATAAAACAAGTTTTTGGATTAGATATAGTGTTTAATAATTTTGTAGCAAAAGGAACTCAACTAACAAAAGTAGTAAGAACAAACACAACGTTTCCTGCTTCTGATGGTAACGTAACTCTTAATTTAAATGGTACTTATGGTATATCAGGTAACAACTTAGTTACATTTTCTGGTTTTAACGTTAGTGCTAATGGGGATAACAATTTAATTGCTCAAGTTAACGCTAGCTCTACTGCTGGTAGTGTTGTTGTTGAGTTTTTAGGAGCAGCTGACGATGTTATTGCTTCTATTGTACCTGTTGGAACATTGTTACAAATAGTTGGTTCTCATCAAGAAATAATTATATCAGGTACTGTTACTATAAATAGATACCCAGCATCAAATGCTAAACTAGCTTTAGATTTAACTAAAATTATAACACACGGCGTTGCCTCCCCATAATATGACAATACAATTAGAAAACAATATAGAAAACAGCTCTTTACAAATTGGCGATTATGCTTATTATGTATCACTATTAAATGGTTATGGTGACACACCTATTTCTATTGGTAAAATAACTGCAATAGGTATTAATTCTATTACAATAAATCCTAATTCCAATGCAGCTGGTTTGTCGGTTACAGATTTTGTAATGTTTTCTAAAGATACAAGGGTAAACAACAATAGTTTACTTGGTTATTACGCAGAGGTGAAGCTAACAAATAATTCAATTAAAAAAGCAGAGTTGTTTTCGCTTGGTTCTGAAGTACTGGAAAGTAGTAAATAACACATAAAAAATGTAACTATAATAGATATGAACAACAAATTAAAGAAAAAAAGCCCCGCTAAAGGACTAGGAGCGTTAATAGCTAAAATAGCACCAGCATTAAAAACTTTTGCAGTTGCAAACCCTGCTCTAGCGGCTGGATTAGTAGTTGGAGGTATTTATCTTCACAATAAAAATAAGAAAAAAAATAAACAACAACAAGGTAAGTTGAGTGATGCTGAAGGAAAGTTTGATGAAAGAATGCAAGATTATGAAGATTTACAATTCAAACCTATTGATCCAAGCTTAGCAGAACAAGAAAATGTATTTGAAGATATGGAGGTAGATACTACTGCTTTTGAAATGCAACGTAAAGCTTTTGCTCAATCACAAGCGAACATACTTCAAGGACTACAAGGTGTTGCGGGTGGTTCTGGTGCTGCTAGTTTAGCGCAAGCACTTAGCATTCAATCTCAACAAGCTACTGAACAAATGGGAGCAACTGTTGGTCAAATGATGACTAGAAACAGAGAGTTAAGATTACAAGAAGATAGTAGAATAAATCAAGCTGTTAGTCAAATAGAAATAGCAAATGCTGAAGGTGCTAGACAATTTGAAATAGATCAATTAACAACCTTACTAGGTGTTGAAGGTCAAAGAGTGGCTGGAGCTAGGGCTGATATAGCTGGTAGAAGACAAATGAAAGGCCAAATGGCAAGTGGTATTGGATCGATGATAGGTTCGTTAATCGCTGGAAGTTAAAACAAAATAATATGGCAAACAACGCAATAATACAAGCTGCAGGTGCAGCGTACGGCCCTGCAAAAGGGGAATATGATATTTCTGGTTTTGTACAGGGATTTGCAGCTATTGGCAAGGGCTTAGCCATAAGAGATGCAAAGATTACAAAAGGAAAAGAACTAGCTGGAAGTATGAGTATTGATACAGACTTTGAACCTCTTAGAAAAATTTTTGAAAACAAACAACAAGAAATAGTAGCTACAGGAAAAAATGTAACTCAAGGTATAAAAGAGTTAAACGATTTAAGAAACACAGCAAAAGCAACTCTTCCTAAAATAAAAGAATTTTTAGGTAAAATGCAAAAAGAAAAGTTTTCAAATGCGGCAAACCCTATGTCTGCAAACTACATAGATGCTTATCTTAATGGACAGCTAGAAGGTAAAATAAAGTATAAAGATGACGAAGGAAATATGCAGGAAACTTCTACCTGGATGTTAGCTGATGAAAGTGATAAAATTATGGTTGTTGGTATGGACGGTAGCTATGTGTCACCAGAGCAATTGCTTAACGATTTAACTAGTATGGTAAGAATTGGTGATAGTGATAAAGCTGACGCAACAACAACTACTTTTTTAGCAAGAACAGACTTTGATTTTACTAAAGATGGTAAAGGAGAGAAAAAATGGGAAAAAGCAAGTGGTATATATAAAGATCAAATGATAACTCAGTTTAAAAATGATCCAAATGCTTTTTTATCTTTTGCTCTTGATAGAGAACATACTATTGATGGTAAAAGAACAAGTTTTATGGATCAGTATTTAACTAAATTTTTGTCTGGAGACGAAAAAGCAGAGCTTGACAAGTCAATAAAAGAATTTGCTCTTAATCAAAGACCTATTTTAAGTGTAGAAGATGTTGGTACAAAAACAAAGTCACTGCTAGCCAGAGAAATAATGATGAATGATGAGAATTTAGAACAAGATAAAAACGATTATCTAGACATGATTACTGAATCTCAAAAGCCTGCACCACCAGACGCTTTACCTAAAATAGGAACTGTGTTTGATACAAGCATAAATAATGTTCCTAATTATAATATTAATAGACTTTTAACGCTATTTAAAGGTGGTTTTGATGATAAGGGTAGAGCTGAGGTAGGAGACTTAAACATGTACAAGCAAGATATGGGTGATGGTAAAATACAACTTATGCGAGCAAACAAAACGGGTGACACAGATAAAGATGAAACTTTAGGGTTTACATTTGACCCTTCAAATCCTGCCGAAGTAAAAAAAATGTTACCTTACATACAAAGACTTTTGTTTGGAGAGGCAAGTAAAGCTGAGTTGTACGCTATACAAAACTTTCAAATATATATGGAAAATAATCCAGAAATTCTTCAAGCTAAAAAGTAAATATGACTGAAACTTATTACCTAAACGGAAAAGAATATAATTTTGATACTCAAGAAGAGTTAGACAAGTGGCTAGCAGAAAATACTGGTGCAAGTAAAACTAATGACAAGGTAGACTTTAAACCACCAACAGATTTTAATGTAAATAATACTGTTGATTTATTAAAACCTCAAGATTTTTTGGCTAGCCGTAAAGATGGTAACATAGCCGAAGCAAACGACAACGCGTATGTAGCGGCTAATCAAGCTATATTTCAAAAGCAGGAATTTGATGATTTTAAAATAGAACATCCAAATCTTGACCCACGATTTCACGGACCAGATCAAGTTGTTGCAGAGGAATTAAAATATAATGTTTTTGCCGAGCAAAATACACTATTACAAGAATATAATTTCCCTGGTGAAATGCCAAGCGGTAACATTGTTTTTGGAGAATATGATTTTAGCAACACAAATACTCTTGAAGGGCCAAGAAATGTTTTTATTCAACAAATTGCTGATAAAAGCAGAGAAGCTTTTGAGATAAGGTATGAAACAATTGAAGACGCTGATAACTCAATAATAAAATCAGGTGATAATTATCTAAGCCTTGAAGATCTTGAAATATCAAAATTAAGACAAGAGGGAAGAACCGCAGAAGCAGATGCTATGGCAAAAGGAAGAGGTTATACTAAGCTTTTTGATGAAGAAGGCAATGCTATAGGTTGGATTCCAAAGGAAGTTGAAGATGAAGCTCAAGAAAAAGCAAATATATCAACAAAAGAAGTTTTAGAGGAAGAGCGTAGAGAACTTTATCATAGATTAATGTCAACTATAGATATTGCTTATAACAACACCTCTTGGAGTTTTGGTGGACCTACTGGTGAAGGAATCGTACAACCTCACCCTTACACTGATACTTTTGGAACTGTAAATTTTACGTCTGGCCTTAAAAAAAGAATGTTTGGGTTTGACCCTCAGATTGGTGAAGAGGTAAGTAAATGGAAAAAAGCACTAGAAACAGGAGAATTAGGTGATCTTGTACTAAAACAAGTGCCAGCATCAACACCTTCTGCTAAAGCTTATAACGAGGCCTTAAAAAATTTTACTAGAACAAACAGAGCTTTACAAATAAACGCTAATTTAGCAGTAATAGACCAGGGTAATTTTGTGTTAGAATTATTTGATAATGAAAATGATCTAGCAAAAGAAAGTTTTACAAATGTAATGAATAGTATTGGTTTTGATATAGACCCTGAATCTTCTGAAAGAGATGGAGATTTTTATGGTAGAGAAGTTTTAGAAGGTGGTAGAAATATTGCTAAAGATTTAGCACCGTTAATTGCTTCAATTTATGTTACTAAAAAAATTCCAGTTGGTGGAGGTGCAAAGGTTAAAAACTTAGGAAATGTTATTGACAAGGCTTTTGGTAGTGTAGGAAGATGGGCTAAAGCTTTAGGACCGCAGTCAAGGATTTATGGTGGAGTTGTTGATCTTACAGTTGGTGGTTTAAAAGAAACAGTTGTGCTTGGTTTAGCGGATATTCCTGCTGAAAAAGTGTTTGGTCATGATCCTTTTGTTTATAACGATGCTACTGGTGAGTTTAGTCCTGGTTTTCCTTTTTTCTTAGGAGTTGGTAACACTGCCTCTGCTAGAATACTTAAAAAGTTAAACAATACTAAAAACGTTTTTACGCCAGCGCTTTCTCGTATCAGTAAATACAAATCATCTCAAGCTTTGTTTGAAGCAAATGTAGGTGCTACGGTTGGTACAGCAACAATGTATTTTGCTGAAAGTGTTGTTGGATTATCTAACTGGAGAGATCGCGGGTATGAGTCTGAAGACGAAATGAAAGAAGAGCATGGGTTTCAAAACATGTTAGAAACTTATATAGGTCTATTGATGTTTCAATCAGTTTCACCAAACTTAAAAGCAAATTCTTTATCTAAATTTGCATCAGGCATGCGTAGTGATATTTTAAGAGCTAGAACAGGTCTTAGCACTCAGACTAGAAAAGCTGCAAAATCTTTTAATGTAGAAACAGACGGTAAAGGTGAATTTAATTTAGCAGAAATAACCAAAATAAAAAACCAAAAACTATTTAATTTAAATAAACAGCTAAAAGATAAAAGTATTATTGGTTTTGAAGCTGATATTAAAAAAGAAAAAATTAAAATTGAGCAAGAGTATGAAAGGTTAGTGTTTCACAATGAGTTAAAGCTAGGAAAAAAACTAGCTGGAAGTGAAGCTGAATATAGAAAAAGTATGGATAATACTTTTGACATATTTAACAGAATGAAATCAGGGCAAAAAGAAACTGCAAAAGACGTTGAAAGAATTGCTGAGTTAACAGAGGTTGAATTAAAGTTTTTAAAACAAAGATTTGAAGTTGGTGAAAACTCTAGTTTTGCGACTATGATTAATCAAAAATATGAAACTTATAAACTTATAGTTAACACTGTACAAGGAAAAAGATTAAACAGGTTATCGCCAGAGATTAGGCAAAAAGCAATTCAAGAATATTTAAATCAAGCAGAAATACTAGGTGAAATTAATAGTTTAAAAGCAGAAGGAGTTTCAAGTCCTCATTTAAAAAATGTTAACAAGAAAAAAATAAAACTACTAGAAGAAAAACTAGATTTATCTACTGAAAACCTTATTAAAAACGAAAAGGTTTATGATAAACTTTTAAAAAGTAAGTTTGAAACAGAGGTTGAGTTTGCTAAACTAATGGCAAAAGAAATTGGTGCTGGCTTTAAGGTTCTTAGTGAAAAAGAATACAATAAACTTGAAGGTGTTGAAAAAGGTTCTGAAGGTAGTTATAATAGAGTAAAAAATAAAATATATATAAACAAGACCGCGGCTTTAAAAGCCAGACAGCTTGGAACTCCGCTCCATGAAGTTACACATGCTATATTAAAAAATTCTTTAAAAGAAACGTATAAAGACACAGAAGGAGTAGAAAGAACAAGAGTTTCTAAAGAGGGCATGACAAAAATAAATCAATTCTTAAGCAAACTTACAAGTAAAGAAAGACAACTTGTTGAACAAAGAATGGAATCTGAATATAAGTATTATAAAGAATCTTATACTGTCGATGGTGTAGTAGAAACTAGATTTAAATTAAACGAAAGAGGTGAGAAAATTGCTAGGCCTAAAAATGAATACGCTGAAGAGTATTTAACAGCTTTTGGCGATGTACTTAAAAACAAAGAACTTAAACAGTCTTCAAACTTAACATCAAGATTAAAATCTTATTTTGAACCTATATTCCAAAAATATGGTTTTAAAAACATAGACGTTAGTGCTAACAGTGGTGAAGGTTTGTATAACATGATAAAAGCTATACAAAAAAGTAGCGAAACACAAGTTTTAAATAAAGATGTTTTAGACGTTATTAAAACTAGCAAAACAGTTACGGGTAAAAACATAGCTGAGTCTAGAACTATAACTAAAGAAATGGAAAAAGCTTCTTCTGAAATAGATAGATTATACGCTGAAAGAAAAACAAATCCTGATTATTACAACGATATAATAACCAGAATAAAAGGTAAAGATCTTAAAGGTAGAAAAATTAGTAAAGATTTTATAGAAATGTATACTAAAATATATGAAGGCCATGAAAATTACCGAAAAGATTCTCGTTTAGGTTATGATAAAAATCTTTATGATGCTATGGCTAACGATCCTGTTTATGGTGTTTTAGGTAGTATTATAAAATATGACGTTTCTAAAGGTACTACTATGGCTGAGCATATTCTTGGTAGACTTAAACAAGGTAAACATATAGACGTTTCTAATTTAATTTTGGGTAAAGGTGCTGCTAGAGAATTTACTAAAAAATTAGATTCTAAAGAAGTTAAAGAACTTGAAGATAAACAACCAACAGCTGAAGAACTTTTAGACATAAAACTAGCTAAAGAAAAAATAAAGCAAGCGCTTAACTTTAGAAAATCTATAGTAAAAGGTGAAGAAAAAGGTATTAATCAAGAGTTGATAGACAAAGTTGAAACAGCTGTAACAAAAACATTTGGAACAAAACTACCTTTACCTAACACAAAAGGTTTTGAAAAAAATTTAGAAAATAGTTTTAAAACAGAATTAAAAAAACCTATAGCAGATTTAATGGGTAAAGGGCCTGAATATGATGTTTTTTTAAGAGAAAATTTTGATGCTATAATGAAGTTTGTTGATAAAAGATCTTTTGTACAAGCAGAAAGATTGTTTAAACCAAAAGATAGAGTATTTACAGAGGTTGAAATAGAAAGCATGTCTGTTAAAGAAACTGACAAAGCCATATCAGAAGGTAGAGTACCTAAGAACACGTCTAGAACTGCAGGTAACGCTTTGTATAAGTTTAAAAAACCAGCTCCAGCTGAGTTTATGAAATTTTATACTGGTAGAGGTTTAGGATCTACAAAAGGTACTCGTAAAGATAGATTAGCAGAGGTTATAGGTATTGAATTAGCTAAAGATATGACGTCACAAGTTTTATCTAAACCAGAGGTTATTGCTAACATAAAAGGCATATCGATTTTAGAACTAGAAAGATCTATAGAAGGAACTGGCAAAGAGTCTAAAAAAGTAATTGAGGCTAGAGAAATGATGTTTGATAATTACTTAGAGAAAGTTGCTAGTGAAATAGGTAGAGACCCTAGCTTAATGTTTAGTGTTACTCGAATAAAAAAAGACGCTAGAGATTTAAGAAAATTATTAAATGAATCTGATGTTCGAGATATTTTTGATCTTACAAAAAGAAATGCTTTAGTAAAAAGAAAAGATGGCGCTAGTTTTCATCCAGAAGCGGTAGATATTGTTTTCTCACAATGGCAAATTGGAAATCTTAAAGATGCAATTATAAAACAGTTTGGTAAAGGTAATCTTGGTTATAACTATGAGCCTTTCTTGCAAGCCCAAAGTAAAGGTAAAATTAGTAGATTAAGAGATAGTGGTATAAAGATAGAAGGAGGTGTTGGAGAAAAATCAGTTTACTATAAACCAGAAGGTGATTGGAAAGGCGGCACTGTTCAACAAGCTGATATGATGGCTAAATGGTGGGGCAACAGTCAAGTGTGGGAACTTAAACTTGATAAAGCTCAAGGTTCTAGAAACCCAGCTGGCTTTGTTAACTATACAAAAGGAACAATAACAAGAAGTAAAAAAAGAGCTGACGCAAAAGAAGAAGCGTTGGTTGTTGAGTCTTTGAAAAAAGCTATTAAAAACGGAGCGAAACAAGTAGAAGCTGTGTTAAGAAGTGAAGGCATTTTAGCAAAAGGTGAAGACTTTACTTCTCAAACAAAAATACCTTTAGAAATACATAATCTACTTAGTGGTAGAGGTAGTGCTAAAGCTAAACTTGCTGATGTGTCTGTTAAAGTTGACGGTAAATTTATTGAAGGCGACTACTTGAAAAAAGGTGTTTATAATTTTCAAATAGGAGGTACGGGAGCTTTTGTTTTAGGTAAGCCAAGTGCTAACAATAGAATAGCTATGGAAGCTGGTGCAACTAGATTAGAAGGTAACTTTGAATTAAAATCTAGAATATATGCTACTAGCTATAAAGCTACTAGTGGACCTAAAGTAAAAAATTCAAAAGGTGAAATGGTATATCCTACAGCTGGTTACACTTATAAGCTTTCTGCAACAGCATTAATTTCTCCAAGAAATATCACGTCAAAAACAACTTTAAATTTAGATGCGTCTAATGCTTGGAAGAAAATGGCAAACACACCTTATGCTAAAAAGTTAAAAAATGCTTTTGTTGGTGAACAAACGGCTTTAAAAGCAAACAATAATAAAACAGGCTTACCCGCTTCTAAAACAAATACAGAAGCAATAAGAAAAGCTAAAGCTTTTGATCAAGCATTAACTAAAGGAGCAGAGTTTAAAAAGAAAGCTAGAGGTATGTCTACTTTTGATTTTGATGAAACAGCTGGTATAAGCGATAACTTTGTTATAGCTACTAAAGGTAAAAAGACAAAACGTATAGCTTCTAGTGACTGGCCTGTTGTTGGAGAGACTATGGTGAAAGAAGGTTGGAAAATGGATTTTTCAGACTTTAACAAAGTAACAAATGGAAGACCTGGTCCTTTAATGCAGAAGCTTAAAAACCAGATCAAAAAGTATGGTAATGAAAATGTATTTATATTAACAGCTAGAGCTAAAGAAAGTCAACAAGCAATACACGAGTACTTGAAAAGCGAAGGTGTTGAACTACCTTTAAAAAACATAACAGGATTAGGAAATAGTACTGGTGAGGCAAAAGCAATGTGGATGCTTGAAAAGTTTTCTGAGGGCTATAATGATATGTATTTCGTAGACGATGCTATTAGTAATGTTAAAGCTGTTAAAGATGTTTTAAGCCAACTTGATATTAAATCTAGCGTTCAACAAGCATATATGTCTAGTAAAACTACTTTAAATAACAAAGTAAATGATATTATGAATCACTCTCTGGGTATTGAGTCAAACAAAGTGTTTTCAAAAGCAGAAGCTAAAGTTAGAGGTAAAGATATTAAGCGAAGAAGAGTATTTATGCGAGACAGTGCTGCTGATTTAGAGCTGCTTATAGAACCTTTATATGGTAAAGGTAAAACAGGTAATGAAAACAAAAAGTGGTTTAAAAAAGAGTTTATAATGCCGTTTGAAACAGGTACAAGAGATTATAATACAGCTAGACAAACTGCTAAAAATGACTACATGTCTCTTCGTAAACAAAACAAAGATGTAATTAAAATAATTTCTAAAGAAGTTGAAGGTACTAGTTTTACAAACGACATGGCAATGAGAGTTTATTTGTGGAACAAAGCCGGTTATAAAATTCCAGACCTAGCTAAAACAACAGAAACTAAACTTGTTGAACATGTAGAAAATAACGCAAACTTACAGCTTTATGCAGATCGTTTTGCTAAAATTACAAAACAAGAAAAAGGATTAAAAGAGCCAGGTGAAAATTGGTGGGCAGAAACAATGGCTGGAGAAGTTACAAACATAGATAGAGGTGTTAGTAGAAAACAATATCTTCAGCAA
>TARA_R100000541_G_scaffold11732_3_pt1 | contig 10303 bp, 9 predicted proteins | sample TARA_R100000541 | Tara Oceans TARA_R100000541 (sample SAMEA2621416) | marine metagenome | biome: marine biome (ENVO:00000447); feature: surface water layer (ENVO:00002042); material: "saline water (ENVO:00002010), including plankton (ENVO:xxxxxxxx)" | depth 5 m | reverse complement strand
GCGCCGGGGGTATGACTTTTTACTGCAGCCCCCCTACTCTTGACACACCTGGCCTTCCAGGGAAAAGTGGAGAGCTTATTTCCCGCTTAGTTAACAGGGCATTCGGCGTCAATAAGTCATACGCGTATGACTTTACAGTCATACCCAAAGATGAGCGCTTGCTGATCGTCGATGACGGAACCTTTACCGGCGAGCAACTCGACGGCTTTCTTTCCAGCTATGGCCCTGCAAAAACCTATCCAGACCAAATAGCTATTGTGGTGGCAATGGCGCATGAAGAGGCGATATCTAGGCTTTCGAAGCAGCATCCCGATATCACGGTGTTTTTCGGTGAATTACTTCTGAAAGCGCATTGCTTCGAACACTTAGCACTATCGTGGATATCTAACGGATTGTGGCCACATCCTGATGTTACCCCCACCGAAGTCTATAAATCGGTTTGTGCGAAGCATAATCTTCTCAATGGCAGCACCTCACTGGGCTTTGGCAGCCTTGGTGTCATCGTAGGATATGAGCACGGAATCCCAGATGACTCGCTGAACATACTTTGGAGCAAGTCGGAAACTTGGCTCCCCTTGATAGAAAGGTGAAAGATATGAAGGCCAGTACTGATGCCGCGATCCTTACGAAAACACGTGCCGAAGAACACGACGCCGATATATGGGGAGAGTTCTTTATCCCTCCTTATTTTGAGCGGCTGGGTTTAAAAACAGCAACCAAGTCTAATTATATAATTGGAAAACGTGGCTGTGGGAAAACCATGTTGCTAAAATATTTTGACTATCACACAGCCTTCTCTACGAGAAGGCCGTCAATCCCCACTAAAGAAATATCTCATGTTGGCGTCTATTGGCGTGTAGACACTCAATTTTGTGGCTCTCTACAGCATAGAGGTATAACTGAGGATCAGTGGCAAATTGTTTTTGAAAGCTATTTCTCTTTGTATATTGCTATCGAGATAATCAGATCGCTGAAAGCAATCGCGCATAGTGCATACCCAGCGTTTAACATTGATGATTTCGACGCTCTACATTTTCACTCCATACCAGATTTTCATGAAAGTTTACCTTCATCTGCAGGCGGGCTTGAAATACATCTAGGAAAAATAAGGCGGGCGTTTTCAACATGGGTGTCTAATGTAGCGACCACTCAGCAACCATTACTACCGCCCGGGCGAATATTCTTGGAATCCCTGATTGAAGATATCAGAAACGTTCCAGCACTCGGAGACGCCTCATATTATATTTACGTAGATGAAATCGAAAACTTGGTGCCCTATCAGCGCAGGGTTCTGAACTCGCTTCTGAAGCATAGCCAAAAGCCGTTAATCGTTAACTTTACCTCGAAAGAAAGGTCGCAGGACAATCAGACTACTGGTCCTGAGTGGGTAAACGGCACTCACGATTATCGGCTCTTGGACCTAGACCAGTTATTGAGTGAGAGTGAGCGCCCTCTTTTCTTCGCAGAGGTATTCTTAGCTAATTTGGATCTGGCGTCCGGCCGGCATGACAGCGAATTAGTCAGAAGACTACAATCATTAGATTCTATCCCCGAGAGGCGAGCCCCTCACTACAGAGAATCTATTATCTCCGAGATGAGGGCACGGTTTCCAAGCAAGAGCTACAAAGCTTTTGCTGCAGACGCCATGAACACAGCAGCCATCAAAAGAAAGCTAGAAGAGCGGATAGTCAAAGCGCTGAGGTATCGAGGCTCGGAAATCGCCTCTAGTTGTTTTATGAACTTCACCAACATTCCAGAGGCGCTGGTCGTGCTACCTGCCCTTTTAAACAGGCAGGCATTAACCCCAAGCATAGTCTTGAACGCATTAGATGAGTACGCAACAAAAGGAGGTGGACAATTCCACACATCGTGGATACAGAACAATCTAGTCGGAGCGCTTCTAGAAATATATCGCCCATATGGGCGAGAATGTCCGCTATATAGCGGATTCGACACAATTTGCACAATGTCTAACAACAACCTACGGCACTTCCTCATCGTGTGCTACAAAGCTTTAGAAATAGCAGATTTAAAGGAAGAGGAAGAGGCAGCGATATCAATCGAGACCCAAAGTCGCGCAGCCTATGAAGCGGCAGACCAGCTCATCAAAGAGATTAAAACGTTTGGACAATACGGAGAGCAGCTGAGGATATTCGTACTCAGACTTGGAAGTATTTTCAGAGCGTTGCAGGCAACACCCACAATGAGCGAACCAGAGCAAAACCAGTTTACTATAAACTCAGGAAGTCGATCATTAAATGCCGAAGAAATTATTTTTTTAGGCGAAGCAATAAAATATGCAATACTTGTTGAACAACTCGAAACCAAGACCAAGGGGTCCGTAGGCAGCGATATAATAGATTATCAATTAAACCCAATATACTCACCTTACTTTCAGATCAGTTACCGTCGTAAGAGAAAGTTGGAAATCTCTACTGACGAATTTCAAGTGCTATATTCAGGCAATGAGGACGAATATAGAATTCTGGCTCGATCTGTTGCTAAAGCAGCACCGGAAATTGATGACCGCCAGCTAGGGCTTATCTAATGAGCATCTCAATAGTAAATTTCCACTCTCGATCTTCGTTGAATCCCATGGATCTGTTACTAGACGATGACTTTGTTTTCATTCATGGCACCGCGTTGGATGAGCGAGGCGAGCTTGCAATTTCGTTTGGAGATACAACCGCGCAACGCGTGCTAGTGCAGTATGACATTGAAAAAATGTCTCTTACCGTTGACGAGACCACTGCAAGTGCAGATGTCGGCTCGGATCTTTTTCGTCATCTCACAGCTGGGCTGCCTATAGTCCTTGAAGCCACGACGCTAGGATTTGCCGAACTATTTTCCACTATACGAGCCCTTATAGATATTGGGCTAAAAAGAATTGAAATCATATACGTTGAGCCATTGGAATATACGAAGCCAAAGGGAGCAGATCAATACGCTCTGTCAGATCGAATCAAAGGCTATCTCCCTATACCAAATTCAGTTGTTGACTTAACTTCCGATGACCTTGAGGCGGGAGTTTTCTTTTTAGGGTTTGAGTCGGAGAGACTTGAGCGGGCCCTTGAAGAACATCAAATGATCTCTTCGAAAGACATCAAGGTAGTGTTCGGAATTCCGGCATTTCAGCCTGGCTGGGAACTAAGTTCTATCGTTCCCCATCTTACCCGATTAAGTGAACAAGGTCGGATCGAGATGGCATATTGTGCAGCAAACGACCCAGAGGCCGCGTTTGAATGCTTAGAGTCTACCCGCGCCTCTCTCGGATATGGGAAAAGCATGTTTGTTGCTCCAATTGGCACTAAGCCATGCGGGATAGCATCAGCAGTTTTCGCAAGCATTTACCCGGAGCAAGTTGGGTTGTTATTTGATCACCCTACCCGTAAGTCGAAACGATCTGAAGGCTCCAGCCTATGGCATCGCTACTCGATTATATTGCAGGCCTGAATATTAAGATACTTTATTAGTTTGCTTTATCGAGATGAGGCATCCACATAGTGACCTACCAAGAAAGCCCAAAACCTGCGGATCTCCAGGCAATGCTAGCTTTGCAGGACGAACTAAATAGGGTTATTAACCCCAACTGGGTCAATGCGCGACAACCTTTCCTTAGAGCTGCATATGTCGAGGCGGCTGAAGCGCTAGATCATCATGGCTGGAAGTGGTGGAAAAATCATTCCCCTGACATTTATCAATTGCAAATTGAACTGATAGATATACTTCACTTTTATTTGTCCGATGTCTTAGTCGAGTCCGATGCAAACCTGGAGCTATCAATAGAAATAGTAGCCAATGAGCTATTAATATCAAATATTGTTTTTGATGGCGTTAACTACAAGCTTGACTCCCTTGATACCCTCCAACTCCTTGAACTGCTCGGTGCAATGGCTGCTTGCCGTCGCCGCAGCTTTGCAGTGTTAGATCAGCTAATGATGAAATGTTCTCTCAGTTGGCGTGATGCGTTTCTTCACTACATATCAAAAAACACACTGAACCTTTTTCGACAAGCGAACGGATATCGCGATGGAACGTACATAAAAATATGGGATGGTGAAGAGGATAATGTTTGGCTTGAAAGGATTGCAAACACAATCAACTCTGAACAATCAGATTATCCCGCGCGGCTTCGTCAAGAACTTACTGAGAAATATCTACAAATCAAAAGCGAATCGTAAACGGTGTCTATCGGCCGAGGCCGTCTTGGTCAACTCAAGTTAAATGACCACTTCAAGCCTCGCTGCAGTCTGTTTGCTCTCCGCAATCCCGCACGCTAGACTGGCCCGGTCGCGGTAAGTCCCGCGACCGGGCGTGAGAACCCGGTGTGTTTGTCCAAGGCGCGGTTGCGCCGTAGCGCTCAGCCAGTGTTTGCACTGTGCTGTAGCGATGCTATGGCGGGCCGTGTGAGGCAGGCTTCGGCCTGGCCGGTTCCCTTGGACGCCGGTTCTCACCCTTGCACGGTCCGCCACCCTTGCTCGTGAGAAGGCTGGATGGCGGCTCCTTAACTGTCCAAGGAGCACCAGCAACATGCGATACGTCCTTTTTACGCCCGCGCTCCACCTTGATTCATCGGTCTGGTTGCATGCCGCCTCATTGGAGGTGTGCCTTGGCTGATCTTGAATCCAGGCTTCTCCCCTTCCCTCACCGTCCAAGAACTCAATCATCGCCCTCATACGTTGCGTCCGTGTCTGCACAACAGCCCGTGCTAGCAGAAGCCGAACTGCGTGTCGACATCGTCAAGGATCTGTTGCAGCAGATCGGCGGACCTGACGGCTTCTACCCCCACGACGCTCGGCTGAAGATGACGGTATACGCCGCCGACGCGCTGCTCGATGAGATGGTCGTGCTGTATCGTCGAGCTATTGCCGGCACGGCTACAGGCTGAGTTGGTTGGCGGGCCGTTGTTGCAGCGGCCCTCCAGCTTTACCTTGTCTATAACTCACAGCACGAGTGGCGACCTTCTTGGATTACCTTCGGTGGCACCATGCCCGCCCGTACGGTTTTGGCGGTTGGAAAGATCATTAGCCTAGCGGTTTATATGTCGTGCTCATGCCAAGCTCTTGATTGGGCTGTGTCAAAAGACGGTATGCGATAACCTTCCACCACGAATCAACTACGAAGCTGCGAACTGAACGATGGGTTTTGAACAACTAGCTGAGCTACGAGACCGCCTACGGGCTGAAAAGATGCAGGAAAAGACTGATGTCACGAGGCAGCGCGTGCAAAAGCCTACTCCGCAGAAGACGCCTCGCGAACAGGATCCTGCGGTGGAAGCGATCTGGCGATTGCAGAAGCACTTCCCATTGGCCTTCCCGGTCAACCCCGCCCCCAAGGTACCGCTAAAGGAGGGGATTCTTCAGGATGCCGAGCAACACCTGGAGCTACTCGGAATAACCAGCGAACAGCTCAAGCAAGGCATCGCTACTTGGTGCCAAGGAACTCGATACTGGGCATGCATGACAGAAAATGCGCTGCGCTTGGACTTGAGCGGCCAGGCAATTGGCTTGGTCACAGCGTCTCAGGCGCTGCATGCGAAACTGCAGGCTAAGCGGCAGCGCGGGCAAGCTCGACGTAAGCAGGCAAAGCCTAAAGAGCAAATGCAGAACAAGACCGCAATCGCCACTGTGGAACAGGGTGCGGAGTAGATCGCTCAGTGAGAAGGCCATGATACGGTTCCGGACTAGCGATACAGCCGTCCCTTGACAATCGCTAACATCCCGACTGACTCAGCGGCGTCGCAGCAAAAAAGGGGGCCGAAGCCCCTACGGTTAGAGCAGCCCCTGCTCTGCGAACGAAAAGGTTGCCTCGCCGCCTACAATGATGTGGTCCAGCGTGCGCACGTCCACCAGTGCCAACGCCTCCTTCAGGCGCTGCGTTAGCACCTTGTCCGCCTGGCTAGGCTCTGGATTTCCACTCGGATGGTTGTGCGAGAAAATCACCGCTGCAGCGTTTGCCCGAAGTGCATCTTTCACGACTTCACGCGGATACACCGATGCCTGGTCAATGGTGCCGCGGAACAACTCCACGTATTCAAGCAGCCGATGTTTACTGTCTAAGAACAACGCCGCGAACACCTCGTGTTCGAAACCGACCAGTTTGGTACACAGGTAGTCTTTGACCGCGTCCGGCGCGTCAAACAGCGCGCCACGCTGGTACTTCTGATCGATCACTTGACGCGCCACGCTCAGGATATGTTCGGCAGATGCCGGCAGGTACCGGCCCTTCGCGTCACGCACCAGCAGCATAGAATCGAACGAGGAAAAGGAAAGTTGCGACATGGTCGTACTCCGGTTGCTCGGGCGGAATTGCCCGGAACCGGCGCCAGCACGGCGCAGCGCAGCAGTCAGGGGTCGACGACGTCTGCTAGGACGCCAGCGTGCAAGGCACGCGCAGCCCTTGACGGCGAGAACGCCGTGATACGGTGAAGGAACCAGCAAGACCGCCCCACTCCAGCCATGCACGGATAGGCAAGCGGAGCGCGCAGGCCCTCACGGGCCGAAGACACCAGGGATCGAAGCCGGATGGCCGCCAATTGCCGGAAGTAGGAGGCATGTCTTTAACCATCTGCTCGATACGCTGGCGATCGAATCTCATGCCGAAGTTCGAGCTTGATCAGCGATATCGCATCGGTTAAGGCCATCTGATTGTTGGCGCTGATGGAAAATTGACCCACCCTGCCGATTGAAATTTGACCCAGGGCGGATTGCTGATTTTGTTACCAGCAACTGTGGATAAGTCTACCAGCGCAGCTGCTGTTGCCCCCACTCCTTCGCTAGCCCAGTTCAGTTGTTTAAGACCTGCCACACGCAGCCATGTAGCAGGCCGTCGTCGCCATGAAATCAGAACGGCTCATCGTCCTCCGGTTCCTGGCCGCCCTTACGCTTTCGCTCCCGTGATTTGATCTTGGCCTGGGCCGCCAAGCTACTGTGTTGCAGGCGATAGGACTCGTTACCGGTTTCGACGATGTGGCAGTGGTGGGTCAGCCGATCCAGCAGGGCGGTGGTCATCTTGGCGTCGCCGAACACGCTCGACCATTCGGCGAAGCTCAGGTTGGTGGTGATCACCACGCTGGTGTGTTCGTACAGCTTGGATAGCAGGTGAAACAGCAACGCACCGCCGGCCTGGCTGAAGGGCAGATAACCCAGTTCGTCGAGGATGACCAGATCCATGCGCAGCAGAGCTTGGGCGATCCGCCCGGCTTTGCCGTCGTGCTTTTCGCGCTCCAGCAGATTGACCAGATCGACCGTGGAGTAGAAGCGCACGCGCTTGCCGTGCCGGGTGATGCCGGACACGGCCAGCGCAGTGGCCAGGTGGGTTTTACCGGTGCCAGGCCCACCGATCAGCACCACGTTCTGCGCGGTGTCGGTAAAGGCCAGACTGGCCAGTTCGCTGATCAAACGAGCGTCTGCGCTGGAGGCGCTGAAGTCGAAGCCGGCCAGGTCGCGGTGCATCGGCAGCTTGGCCATGTTCATCTGGTGGCTCACCGAGCGCATGGCGCGATCTGTGTGCTCTTGTTCCAGCAGGTGTTCGAGCAGCCACTTGGACGAGGCTGTGTTCGACTCACCCTGCGCAGTCAACTCCGCCCAGGCCGTGGCCATGCCGTGCAGGCGCAGCTCCTTGAGTTCCGCCATCAAATCACGCATGACCGATCTCCTCGGTCTGGCCACGCAGGCGGTCGTAGCGCGCCGTGTTAGCGACGGGGGCTTCCTTGAGCGACAAGTGGGTTTCGACGCTGGGTGGTGGTTCGGTCGCGGCCAGGCGCGCCACGACATTGAGGATGTGTTCGGCGCTCAGGCTGCCGCTTTCCAGTACCAGCTCAACAGCCACCAGCACCGCATCGAGCCCGGCGACCGGTACGGCAGCCAGAACTTGCGCCATGATCCGGTCACCGCCGGCATGACGCCCCAGACCGTGCTTAAGCTGACGCAGCGGCGCCGGCAGATCAGCAAAGGGCGCGCCGTTGCGCAGCGCACCGGGCTTGCGTTCGATCAGCGGGAGGTAGTGCTGCCAGTCATAGCTGACCTGGTCGCGATCCAGCAAGCGGACATGGCTGGCGATCAGCGCGTCGTCAGCCACCACCTCGATTCGCGTCGGATACAAACGGCTGCTGACCCACTTACCCGCATACTCACACGGCACCGAGTAGCGGTTGCGCCCGACGCTGACCAGGCAGGTGCTGGAGACCCGCGCAGGCCGCTCGACGTAACCGTCGAATGGCGCTGGCACAGGCATCAGTTCAGCGCGCTCCAACTCCAGCACTTCGGCCACACTCAGCCCGCTGTATTGAGGGTGCGTCAGCTCGTTCCAAAGCGCGCGGCAGCGCTGGCCCAGCCAGGCATTGAGTTCCTCGAAGGAGTGAAACTGGCAGTCCTGGGCGTCTAGCCAGATACGCCTGCGGCTGTCTTGCACGTTCTTTTCAACGATGCCCTTTTCCCAACCAGCGGCGACGTTGCAGAAGTCCGGATCGAACAGGTAATGCGCGCACATCACCGCAAAGCGCGCATTCACCGCCCGGCCTTTGCCCTTATTGACCTTGTCGACGGCGGTCTTCATGTTGTCGTAGATGCCCCGGCGCGGCACGCCGCCCAAGGAGCCGAACGAGCGTGTATGGGCGTCAAATAACATCTCATGGCCCTGGCTCGGATACGCCACAAGCCAGAACGCACGGCTGGCACACAGCTTCAGATGTGCCACCTGCATACGCCGGTAAATGCCGCCGACCAGCAAGCCTTCCTCGCTCCAGTCAAACTGAAACGCCTCGCCAAGAGCAAAGGTCAGCGGCACAAAGGCCTGCGACGCCTTGCCCTGTCCCCCTCGCCAGGCACGGATAAACGCGGTGAGCTGGCTGTAGCCACCGTCATAACCTTCGGCTTTGATTTGCGCCAACAGCGCCTTGGCACTGCGCCGCTGTTGCTTGGGCCGCAGCGAATCGGCTTTTAGCGCCTGCTCCAGCGTGGCGTGAAAAGGGCTGAGTTTGTTGAAGATCGCGCGGCGTTGGTAGACCGGCGGCTTGGCCTCAGGTGCTCTGACCCACTTGCGAATCGTGTTGCGCGCCAACCCGGTGCGCTTGGCTATCTCATGCAGCGACAGCTTGTCGCGGAAATACATCCGGCGAATTTTGCCCATCATTTCCATACTGATCACCCTGTGTTCTCCTGCTCAAAAATTGAGCAGAAGCAGTTGAACACCTGGGTCAGTTTTCAGTCGGCAGAACAGCCTCTACTGGGTCAGTTTTCGGTCAGCGGCAACACAAAGCCGGTCAATTGTGCTTCACTCGCCTTTTTCGGTCATTTCAACCAACCTCGCGGGCATGATCACCGATATCAATCCGGCAGGCGAACGGCTGGTGGGGTATGCCGCCGTCGAACTCATTCAGCGCAGCAACATATTGCTGCTGCATGATCCGGCCGAACTAGCGCTTCGCTGCTCCGAAGCCAGTGAGAATTCTGGCGCTGCTGTGATGCCTCTAGACCTGTTAACCGAGGCAGTAAAAAACGATGTCTCGGAAGTTGAGTGGCATTACATACGCAAGGATGGCACTCGAGTTCCGGTGGGCATAGTCGTCAGCGTACTGAAGAATTCAGACGGCGAGGCGACCGGCTTGATTCACATGGGATACGACATCAGTACCCGCAAGCGAACTGAGCAGGAAATTCGCCATATGGCACTGCACGATCCGCTGACTGGTTTGCCGAACCGCAACCTGATGACCGACCGCGTACAGATGGCGATACGGCGAGCTGCACGCAACCGCCAAATGGTCGGCGTCATGCTGCTCGACCTGGACAAATTCAAGGAGATCAACGATCAGCTCGGCCATCACGTCGGTGACGGCGTGCTACAAGCTGTGGCGAATCGAATTTCGGGGGCGGTACGTCAGATTGACACCGTTATCCGTACCGGCGGAGACGAATTTGTCGTGTTGCTCGGCGAGTTACAGTCAAGCGAGGATGCGGCTCGGATCGCGACCTCCGTCGTCACAGCAATGCATGCAGAACTGCGCATCGATACGCACCGCCTCCAGCTCTCTGCCAGCATCGGCGTCGCAATCTACCCGAATCACGGCGATAACCTGGATACGTTGCTACAAGTTGCCGATCAAGCAATGTATTCCGTTAAAAAGTCCGGGGGCAATGGCCAATTGCTTACCGATCTTTAAACCGCCAGCGCCACCACCTACCCCCACAACCTGGCACGGAGGGGTAACAGCTGTGACTCACAGGTAGGTGCCGTCACCTCCCCCCGGTATACGGTCCGGGGGGTTCAGCGAGCGTAGACTGCCGGCCGGCAACTACAAAGC
>TARA_R100000541_G_scaffold13610_7_pt1 | contig 10335 bp, 8 predicted proteins | sample TARA_R100000541 | Tara Oceans TARA_R100000541 (sample SAMEA2621416) | marine metagenome | biome: marine biome (ENVO:00000447); feature: surface water layer (ENVO:00002042); material: "saline water (ENVO:00002010), including plankton (ENVO:xxxxxxxx)" | depth 5 m | reverse complement strand
TTTCGCTAACTTCTTGATTTACAAGAGGTTTCGCCAAAGGCCTGCACCGGAGAAGGTGCGCATTATAGGCACTCAGATTCTCACGTCAACGATTGTTTGGGGGTTTTTCACCGTCCACGTATTTCTTACACAGCCCCTATGAAACCATCCTTATATAGAGGCATACGACATGGAGTTATGGCGATGCTAGAAGAGGCGAGGCAGACCACCGTTGGCGGTTAAGGTTCGCCGCAAAAGCCTGCTGAGTAGTTAACTGCTACACATATTGGACATCCATTGCCGGACCGAAGGGCCAGCACACCGCTAGTTGGAAACCACTTCACAGTCACCACGAGAGGCCACGCCTAGGATGCGCACCTCAAGGCGTACATATACGCAGTAATTACCGCGCATGAAGCGCCCAGCATGCAGCTTAGCTGCATGCTGGAACCAGTTGAGTCATGGAATGGCGTTCTCTACCCAGCTGGCAGCTCGTTATCTTGAGCTAGCCAACTCTCCCATAACAGCAGTCTCTTTCGCAGGCGAAGACGCTCGCTACGCGCCCGAGTACGAAGTACTTGAGCAAGAGCTAGGCAAAGCTTCCTCTGTTCACGTCGCAGGGGCTGTAGATTGGGAAGTCATTCGTAATGGCAGCGAACATCTCTTAGCGACAAGGACTAAAGACCTAAAACTAGCGTCTTGGCTCACCTGGAGCTTGTATCAGCAGGATTCGTTCGTTGGGCTCCATGCCGGTCTCGCCATGGTCGGCCGCCTGTGCCGAGATCACTGGAACGAAATCCATCCTCTTAAACCACGCACTCGAGCAGCAGCCATCAGCTGGCTGGTGCCACGCCTGGAGCAGGTGCTGGCAGATCATGTTCCGATGGGCGAGCAGCTCTCGTTGTTCGAACAGGTTGCAATTGAACTACGAAATCTTGAGAACTGCCTTGCTAGCCATCTAGGCACGCAGGCCCCTTTGCTTCTGCCTCTCTGCCGACGGCTCGACGAAATGGTTAAGCGTGCCGGCAATGCCCATCCACACCAGGGGCCCGTCGGCACAGCCATAGCCCAGGTCAAACAAGCCGCTGCTCAGGTCTTTAACTCAATTGCACCAGTCGAGCATGAAAAGGACGCGCACAAAAGCCTGCGTAGCCTGCAAGACCAGGCACGCCCACTGTGCAGCTGGTGGCTTAAGCAGAAAGCTACCGACCTGAAGCCGCTTCGTCTGGCGCGTACGCTGCTATGGCTGCCGATCGACATCCTGCCGGAGCGTAACGCCGAGCAGATTACTGCCCTACGCGGCGTCCCGGCAGACAAGCTTGCCAGCTATCGCGAGCGCTTCGCACAAGGGCTCTATGCTGATCTGCTAGCAGATCTGGAGACGAGCATAGCGCGGGCCCCTTTCTGGCTCGACGGTCAACGCCTGGCCTGGGAATGCTTGAACGAGCTCGACGCAGAACAGGCGATGCGGGAGGTTGAAATCCAGCTCGCGCTGTTCCTGCAACGCATGCCGGGCCTCGACGAGCTGCGCTTTCATGATGGCGTCCCTTTCGCAGATGCCGAAACCCGCGCCTGGATCAGCGCTCGGGTGATGCCGCACGTACAACCGTCACAGGCACCGAGCGAATCGATCAGCAACCAGAGCGGTACGACGCCCGCCTGGGAAGAAGCGCTTCAAGACGTTCTGCCACACCTGCGTAAAGACGGCCTCAAGAGTGCCGTACAAAAGCTCAAGCTCGGGCTTAACCACGCACGAGGTGGCCGTGAGCGTTTCTTCTGGCAACTGACGTTGGCCCGCCTGTGCTTTCAGGCCAAAAAATATGACCTGGCCAAAACCCAGCTCGAATCGCTCGATCAGACGCTGCAGGCCACAGGCCTCGGCGACTGGGAACCCGATCTCGCCCTCGAGGTGCTGCGTCTGTTGCACAGCTGCTGCGAGCTGCTGCCGCAGAACCACGCCGTGCGTGAAAGCAAGGATGAGATTTACCGCAGGCTGTGCCACCTCGATCTCGAAGTGGTACTCGACTAGGCCCCCGGGCCGTAAACGCAAAGGAGAAGACCCATGGCCAAAGAAGGCTCGGTAGCCCCAAAAGAACGCATCAATGTCACCTTTAAGCCCTCGACCGGCGGCGCTCAGGAAGAGCTGGAGCTCCCACTGAAATTGATGGTGCTCGGCGACTTCACTCAGCGCCCTGACGATCGCAAGATCGAAGACCGCAAGCCGATCGCCATCGACAAGAACAGCTTCGACGAAGTCTTGGCCAAGCAGGAACTGAACCTCACCTTCTCGGTGCCAAACCGCCTGCAGGATGAGCCCACCGACGAAGAGCTGGCCGTGCAGCTGAACATCAACTCGATGAAGGACTTCAACCCGGCCAACCTGGTCGAGCAGGTTCCGGAACTGAAGAAGCTGATGGAACTGCGCGACGCGCTGGTCGCACTCAAAGGCCCGCTGGGTAACGCCCCGGCCTTCCGCAAAGCGATCGAAAGCGTGCTGGCCGATGACGTCTCGCGCGACCGCGTACTCGGTGAGCTGGGCCTCGCCGCGAAAGAACAACTGGACGCCTGAATCTCCCGACAAGGAAAGCCAACACAATGAGCATCAATGCAGCAGCCGTCGAAAGCGGCAAAAACCTAGCCGAGCTAGGCATCCTCCACCGCATCATCGCCGAAACCAAACTGACCCCCGATGACGAGGCTTATGACATCGCCAAGCGCGGCGTGTCGGCCTTCATCGAAGAACTGCTCAAGCCACAGAACGAACACGAGCCAGTCAAAAAGGCCATGGTCGATCGCATGATCGCGGAAATCGACGCCAAACTCAGCCGTCAGATGGACGAGATTCTCCACCACCAGCAATTCCAGGGGCTGGAATCCTCCTGGCGTGGCCTCAAGCTGCTGGTCGATCGCACCAACTTCCGCGAGAACATCAAACTCGAGGTTCTCAATGCGTCCAAGCAGGACCTGCTCGACGATTTCGAAGACAGCCCGGAGGTCGTTCAATCCGGCCTGTACAAGCACATCTACACTGCTGAGTACGGCCAGTTTGGCGGCCAGCCGGTCGGCGCGCTTATCGCCAACTACTTCTTTGATCCGAGCGCACCTGACATCAAGACCATGCAGTACGTCGCGGCGGTTGCCAGCATGTCTCATGCGCCTTTCATCGCCGCGGCCGGCCCGAAGTTCTTCGGCCTGGAAAGCTTCACGGGTCTGCCGGATCTCAAGGACCTGAAGGATCACTTCGAAGGCCCGCAGTTCGCCAAATGGCAGAGCTTCCGCGAGCAGGAAGACGCCCGCTACGTCGGCCTGACAGTTCCACGCTTCCTGCTGCGCAACCCCTACGATCCAGAAGACAACCCGGTCAAATCCTTTGTTTACAAGGAAAACGTGGCCAACAGCCACGAGCATTACCTGTGGGGCAACACCGCCTACACTTTTGCTAGCCGTCTGACCGACAGCTTCGCCAAGTTCCGCTGGTGCCCGAACATCATCGGCCCACAGAGCGGCGGCGCGGTCGAGGACCTTCCACTGCACCATTTTGAAAGCATGGGCGAGATCGAAACCAAGATCCCAACTGAAGTCCTCGTCTCCGACCGTCGTGAATACGAATTGGCCGATGAAGGCTTCATCGCCCTGACCATGCGCAAGGGCAGTGATAACGCTGCGTTCTTCTCGGCTAACTCCACGCAGAAGCCGAAGTTCTTCGGCAACAGCGAAGAAGGCAAGAACGCAGAGCTCAACTACAAGCTCGGCACCCAGCTGCCTTACCTGTTCATCGTTAACCGCCTGGCGCACTACCTCAAAGTGCTGCAGCGCGAGCAGATCGGCGCCTGGAAAGAGCGCACCGACCTGGAGCTGGAACTGAACAAGTGGATCCGCCAGTACGTGGCCGACCAGGAGAACCCAAGCTCCGAAGTCCGTAGCCGTCGTCCGCTGCGTGCCGCGCAAGTCGTCGTCAGTGATGTCGACGGTGAGCCGGGCTGGTACCGCGTCAGCCTGAACGTGCGCCCGCACTTCAAGTACATGGGTGCCGATTTCACCCTGTCGCTGGTTGGCAAGCTGGACAAGGAATAAGCATCCATGTCCTACGGCAGCCTTTTCGAACGCCTCGGCAGTGACGCCGACAAGCGCGCCGGCTGGAGTCGCGAAGTCGCGGCAATGGCTTCGGTGGCTGCCCATCTGGCCAAAATGCTCAGCACCCGAGCGGGCAGCGTGCAAACGTTGCCCGACTATGGGTTGCCCGATTTGAACGATATGCGCCTGTCGTTGCACGACTCGTTGCAACAGGCGCGCATCGCCATCGAACGCTTCATCGAGGCGTACGAACCGCGCTTGAGCCAGGTCCGGGTGATATCCCTGCCCCGCGACCACGATCCACTGAGCCTGTCTTTCGCCATCGAAGGCCTGCTGGAAATCGACGGATTCAAGCGTCACGTGAGTTTCTCCGCGAGCCTGGATGGCAGCGGACAAGTGAAAGTCCACTAAGGAGAGCCTGATGTCTGGTAAACCCGCAGCCCGCCTGGGCGACCCCACCGATTGCCCGAAAAAGGGCCACGGAACCAACCCGATCGCAGCCGGCTCTCCTGACGTGCTATTCGACGGCATGCCTGCCGCCCGTATGGGCGACCCGACGTCCTGCGGCAGCGTGCTGGCCAGTGCAGTCATCCCAACAGTGCTGATTAACGGCAAGCCGGCTACTACGGTAGGTACGACGGGTGATCACGGCAATCCGGTGATCGCCGGATCCGGCACCATTGTGATTGGCGGTTGACCATGCGTCTTACAGGGATGGCCGGCTGATGTCTTTCAACCACTACTACCAGAGCGAACTCACCGCCCTGCGCCAACTCGGCAAGCGCTTCTCCGAGCGCAGCCCGGCGCTGGCGCCGTTTCTGGGACAAGCGGGGCGTGACCCGGACGTCGAGCGACTGCTAGAAGGCTTTGCCTTTCTCACGGGCCGGCTGCGGCAGAAGCTCGATGACGAGCTGCCGGAGCTGACCCACTCGTTGATGCACCTGCTGTGGCCAAACTACATGCGCCCTCTACCGGCGTTCAGCATGTTGCAGTTCGACCCGGTCAAACGCCCAGGGCCAGCACTCATGGTGCCGCGCAACACGCCGGTCGAATCCAAGCCGATCCAGGGTGTGACCTGCCGTTTTCGCACCGCTTACGCCACTGAAGTGTTGCCGTTGGCGCTCGACGGGCTGGATTATTCGGTCAAGGGCGGCGGCGCACTGCTCAGTCTTCGCCTGCAGATGACGGCCGACGGTCATCTCGGCGAGCTGAACCTCAAGCAGCTGCGCCTTCATCTTGCTGGCGAGCGCTACATCAGCCAGATGCTCTACCTGAGCCTGCTGCGCAATGTCGCTGGCGTGCAGCTGGTCGCGCTGGATGCGAAGGGCAAACCCTTCACCGACGGTTTCGGTGTTGACCTGCCCGCGCTCCATATCGATCCGACGAAGTTGCAACCGGTGGGATTTACCGAAGATCAGGCGCTGATCCCCTACCCACTCAACACCTTCCGCGGTTATCGCTACCTGCAGGAATACTTCGCCTTTCAGGAGAAGTTCCTGTTCATCGACCTGCTGGGCCTCGATGCACTGAGGCGCCTGCCGCAAGAAGTGTTGGAGCAGGCCCGGGGCTTCGAACTGCGCTTCGACATTCACAAGGCCGGCGTGCAGCGAATCCGCCCGACACTGGAAAACGTGCGTCTGTATTGCACGCCAGTGGTGAACCTGTTTGAGCACGACGCCATCCCGATTCGCCTGGACGGCAAGCAGGACCAGTATCTGTTGCTGCCATCGGAACTTGATAGCAGCCACTGCGGTGTATTTTCGGTCGACCGCGTCACCGGCTGGAAGCCAGGCGGCATGGGATATGAAGAATACGTGCCATTTGAGTCCTTCGAGCACGACCCGAGTTTCGACGTCCCCGTAGCGCGACCGCATTACAGCGTGCGCCAGCAGCCGTCAATGCTAGGCGATGGGCTGGAGACATACCTTAGCTTCGGCCTGCGCAATCTCGACCAACACGAGACGCTGTCCATCGAGCTTACTTGCACCAACCAGAACCTGCCGCGCCAACTTCGTCTGGGTGACATCTGCCTGCCCAGCGAAGACACGCCGGAGTTCCTGACCTTTCGCAACATCAGCCCAGTCACCCCCAGCTACGCGCCGCCATTGCACCGCGACTTTCTCTGGAAGCTGATCAGCAATATGTCGCTCAACTACCTGTCGCTGGCCAACGTCGAGGCGCTCAAAGTCATCCTCGAAACCTATGACCTACCGCGCTACTACGACCAGCACGCCGAAAAGGTCAGTAAACGCCTGCTCGGTGGGCTCAAGCAGATCGGCCATCAACACGTCGATCGGCTGCACCGTGGCCTGCCAGTTCGTGGCGTGCGCACCGAACTGGTGATGGACCCAGAGGGCTATCTGGGCGAAGGCGATCTGTTCCTTTTCGCTTCGATACTTAATGAATTCTTTGCGCTGTACGCCAGCCTCAACTCGTATCACGAGCTGCGCGTCAGGAGCACACAAGGAGAGGTGTACCAATGGACGCCGCGCATGGGGCAGCAGCCCCTGCTCTAAACCGGATCAGCCGGGGCATCCGCGAGTACAGCCTGTTCCAGGGTGTGCTACTGGTGATGGACCGTCTGAAGGCTGCACATCCCGATCTGGACGAAGAGGCGCTCTACGAGCACCTTGAGTTCCAGGCCAACCCGAGCCTGGGGTTTCCCGGCAGTGACGTCGATCGCGTTGAGTTTTTTCAGGAGCGCGGCGAGCTACGTGCACGCCTGCGCATAAATCTGGTCAGCCTGTTGGGTGCCGGATCGCCACTGCCAGCGTTCTATGGTGAGCAGGCCCTGGGCGACAGCACCGAAGGAAACCCGACACGCGACTTCCTCGACCTGTTCAACAACCGCTTGCAGCGTCTGATGCTGCCGATCTGGCAGAAGTACCGCTACCGCGCGCGCTTTACCAGCGGCGCGCGCGATCCACTGTCCGAACAGCTGTTTGCCTTGATCGGACTGGGCGGTGAACAGATCCGGGCCGCCTCCGAGCTCAATTGGAAGCGCCTGCTGCCCTATTTGGGTCTTCTCAGCCTGCGGGCGCATTCGGCCGCGTTGATCGAGTCGGTGCTGCGCTACTACTTCAAGCATGCCGACCTGCGCATCGAGCAGTGTCTGGAGCGTCAGGTCGAAATACTTGCCGAGCAACAGAATCGCCTGGGGCTCGCCAACAGTCAGCTCGGCGAGAGCCTGGTCCTCGGTGAGCGGGTACGCGATCGCGGCGGCAAATTCCGCATCCACATTCGTCAGCTCAGCTGGGACCGCTTCCACGAATTCCTGCCTGTAGGCAGCGGCTACCAGCCGCTCTGCGCTCTGGTTCGCTTCACCCTGCGCGACCCCCTCGACTACGACATACGCCTGGAACTGCGCCGCGACGAAATCCGCGAAATGCGCATCGGCGCCGAAAACCCCTGTCGCCTTGGCTGGACCAGCTGGCTTGGCAGCGAATGCGCCGACGGCATGGTCACCCTGGGCAGCCAGACTCATTAAGGACGATGAAATGATTAACGTAGACCTTCAACAACTGGTTCAGGCACTCGACGCCGAGACCAAGCGCGATCTTGAAACTGCAGCCGAGCGCTGTGTGGTGCGTGGCGGCAGCAAAATTCTCGTCGAAGACCTTCTGCTCGGATTGTTGGAGCGACCCGAAGGTTTGCTGACGCGCGCGCTGCAGGACGCCGATGTCGACGCAGGCGCGCTCTCCCAAGCGTTGCAACCACGTGGCGAACACAGTGAATCGCGCAACCCGGTGTTTTCGGCGGAACTGGTGCAGTGGCTGCAGGACGCTCTTTTGGTCGGGAACCTTGAACTCGGCCAGAGCCAGATCGACCAAGCCGCGCTAATCCTGGCACTGCTGCGCAACCCGATGCGTTATGCCGGCAGCCACTACCAACCGCTACTGTCGCGCCTAAACGCCGAACGGCTGCGCGAGTTCGCATTGGCTCAGCAACCACAGCCGGCCGCCGGTAAGTCCGCGCCAGCGGGCGAATCCAACCTGTCACGATTCACTCACAATTTCACCCAGCAAGCTCGCGACGGCAAGCTTGACCCGGTGCTGTGCCGCGACGCGGCGATCCGCCAGATGATCGACATCCTTGCGCGCCGTCGCAAGAGCAACCCGATCGTGGTCGGCGAAGCAGGCGTCGGTAAAACTGCCATCGTCGAAGGGCTGGCGCTGCGCATTGCCAATGGTGAAGTGCCTGACGCGCTAAAGGGCGTCGAACTACTGTGCCTGGACCTTGGTTTGCTGCAGGCAGGCGCGAGCGTGAAAGGCGAATTCGAACGGCGGCTGCAAGGCGTTATCGACGAGGTCAAAGCCTCGCCAAAGCCGATCATCCTGTTCATCGACGAAGCCCACACCCTGATCGGCGCTGGCGGCCAGGCTGGCAGTGGCGATGCCGCCAACTTGCTCAAGCCGGCATTGGCCCGAGGCGAGTTGCGCACCATCGCGGCTACCACCTGGAGCGAATACAAGAAGTATTTCGAGAAGGACCCGGCCCTCGCACGCCGCTTCCAGCCGGTTCAGCTTCACGAGCCCACCGTAGACGAAGCAGTGACCATCCTGCGCGGCCTTGCACCGGTGTATGAAAAGAGCCACGGCATTTACCTGCGCGACGACGCCGTCGTGGCCGCAGCCGAACTATCGGCCCGCTACCTGGCCGGCCGCCAATTACCCGACAAGGCCGTGGATGTTCTAGACACCGCATGCGCCCGGGTAAGAATCAGCCTAGCGGCCGCACCTGAAGCTCTGGAGCGCTTGCGCGGCGAGATCGCGGAGGGCGAACGCCAGGGATTCGCGCTGCACCGTGACCTCGATGCAGGCTTGCACATTGACACCGACATCCTCGACGGCCTGGAAACGCGACTGGCGGCAGCCCGCGCAGAACTTGAGCAGCTGGAAACCCGCTGGTCCGCTCAGCGTGCGCTGGCCGAGAGGCTATTGGATCTGCGCAAGCAATGCGCGTCTGCTCGAACATCGCCCGAGCGCGTATCCGATGACGAAACCCGTCCTGATCTTGAACAACTCGAAGCCGAGCTAAGGGACCTTCAGGTAGAGCTTGCCAGTGCCCAAGCCGCCGAGCGGCTGGTGAGTTTCGAGGTCTGCCCTCGCCTAGTGGCTGAAGTTATCAGCCACTGGACCGGCGTACCGCTCTCCCAGCTGGCGCGCGAGCACAACAGCAAGGTGCTCAACTTTGCTGCTGATCTGCGCCAACGTGTTCGCGGCCAGGAACAAGCCATAGAAGCACTGGACCACTCCATGCGAGCCACGGCTGCTGGACTGAACAAGCCCGATGCGCCGGTCGGCGTATTTCTGCTGGTAGGCCCAAGCGGCGTAGGCAAGACCGAAACCGCACTTGCCTTGGCCGACCTGCTCTACGGCGGCGAGCGTTTCCTCACCACAATCAACATGTCCGAGTTTCAGGAAAAACACACCGTATCCCGCCTGATCGGGGCGCCGCCGGGTTATGTAGGTTACGGCGAAGGCGGCATGCTGACCGAGGCCGTTCGCCAGAAGCCCTACTCGGTCGTGCTGCTTGATGAAGTCGAGAAAGCCGATCCGGACGTAATGAACGTCTTCTACCAGATCTTCGACAAGGGCGTGGCCAACGACGGTGAAGGACGGGAGATCAACTTCCGCAACACCCTAATCCTGATGACCAGCAACCTCGCCAGCGATCGTATCGCCGATCTTTGCCAAGGCGGCCAGCGACCAGAGACGGAGGACCTGGAGCTGGCGATTCGACCTGCGCTGACCCAGCATTTCAAGCCAGCCCTGCTTGCCCGCATGCGCGTGGTGCCCTACTACCCGATCCAGGGCGAAGTGCTAAACGACCTGGTCGCGCTCAAGCTGTCGAGGTTTGGCGAGCGGCTCTCGCGTCGCCAACTGCAGTTCAGCCACTGCGAGGCGCTGGTCGAGAACCTGGCTGAGCGCTGCACTCACAGCGACAGCGGTGCGCGCCTGATCGATCATTTGATCGATCAGCATTTGCAGCCACTGGTCGTCGATCGGCTGCTCGACGCCATGGCGAGTGGCCAAGCATTGCAACGTGTGCATGCAACCCTCGACGGCAACGGGACGGTGGTCTGTGAGTTCGCTTAAGGTCCCGCCAATGCTCACTGGGCAATCCACGCCTGCCAGTGCGCTACTGGATCGCTTAGCCGAGCTGGCCTGGACGCCCGATACAAGCGGCTGGTTGAACGGACTGGTAGAAATCGCGGCGCAGCTGGCTAGCTGCCCGCTCGCTCAGCTCTACTTGCTAGACGCAACCCACACACGTCTGACC
>TARA_R100000541_G_scaffold12403_3_pt1 | contig 10348 bp, 2 predicted proteins | sample TARA_R100000541 | Tara Oceans TARA_R100000541 (sample SAMEA2621416) | marine metagenome | biome: marine biome (ENVO:00000447); feature: surface water layer (ENVO:00002042); material: "saline water (ENVO:00002010), including plankton (ENVO:xxxxxxxx)" | depth 5 m | reverse complement strand
AATAGTAAAAATAATAGTATGGCACTAAACGGGAAATATATATCACTAAAATCAATAATGGAGCAAGTGTATGCTGATAACGGCTATCAGTTTGAACTTCCTTGGACTGATTGTATGCAATGGACAGAAGAAGCTCTTAATTTAATAGGACATCCAAGACAATACATACGAAAAGTAACAGGCCATAAAGATAATCCAGACTTAGATATAAAAGATTACAGAGCTCATTTGCCTTGTGACTTTTATCAATTAGAACAAGTTGCTGTTAACGGTATGGCTGCTGAATACTCTGGTAATACATTTCACCATTTACTAGGTGGAGATTGCTGTGGAGTTGGAGAAGACTCTTCATCTTCTTTATACTACAGTAACGATCAAACTATAACTCGTAACTGGGGTACAGATGTTCTTACATACAACGAAGAAACTCAATCGTATTCTTACGAAGCTAGAGATCTAACTGATATGGAAAACTTAAACTTACAATCAGATAGCACTCAAAACTTTACATTAGCAAATGGATCAGAGTATAATCAAAGTAATAATATTACATTTGATTTAAATAACGATCATATAACTTTGTCTGCTAAAGAAGGTAAAGTATGTATGGCGTATTTAGCTATACCTACAGACGAAGAAGGATTACCTTTAATACCAGACAATACAAGTTATCAATTAGCTGTAAAGAAATATCTTACAATGAAGATAGATTACATAGCTTGGAGAAAAGGTGAGCTACGAGCTGATATATTCCAACACTCAGAACAAGAGTGGGCTTGGTATGTAGGACAAGCAGGTAATAAAGCTAAAATGCCTAACCTAGATCAAATGGAAAGCATTAAAAATCAAGTGATGCGATTACTTCCTAACGTAAATCACCACGAAACATTTTTTAGAACATTAGGTTCTCCTGAAATTAGAAAAAACTTTAATAGATAATGAAGGATATACAGATAAATACTTTTCAGAACGGTATGCAAAAAGACTTGGGGCCTACAATGCCTCAAGACGGTGCGTACACACACGCAGAAAATATTAGAATTATATCTGACGGTAGTGTAGGAGAAAATGCAATAGTAGTAAGCGTAGATGGTAATAGTTTAAAATTAACATTAAGATATTATTTTGCAGGTGTAGGATATGAAGTAGATGGTAATGGTTATATGCAACCTACAGGCGCTCTTGGAGATGTACACATAATAGGTAACACCGTTATAAGAAATACCTTAGTAGTTTTTGGGGTGGCAAAAGTTAAAACTACTGTAAATGGAGTAGTTACAGATTTTGAAACTAGTGTTATTTATAAGATAGATTTAAATACTTACGAAAAAACTTTAGTTTACGAAGAAGAAGATTTAAATTTTAATGAAGATTACCCTATACAAGCTGTAGGTAGATATGAAAATGTAGATATACAAAGAGTTTATTGGACAGATAATTTAAATGCTGCAAAAACTATAAACATTGCTGCAGAAAACTTTGATCTTACTGCACAAGATTTAGAGCTATCTACTTATGTTGATTTTTTATCACCTAAAGTTGTTAGTATAAACTCTTCTGGAGAACTTCCTGCAGGAGCATATCAATACGCATACAGACTTTCTTCTAATGAAGGAGCTGTAACTAGATTCTCACCTTTAAGTGGTTTAATTAATATATTAAATGGTAGTGAATACTGGCAATACAATGAAGACCCTGAGTCTCAGTCAGAGTACAGTAACACTACGCCTGGAGAAACTACAGACAAAGCTGTAACTATTGAAATAGAAAATATAGATTTAGATTACGACTTTATAGAACTTGCTGCTGTGTATAAACAAAGTAGTGAAGGTGTTACTGCTGCATATATAGTTAAAAAAGTAAAACTTACTTCAGGTAAAACTTCTATTAAACATGTAAATGCTATAGGAGAAACTATATTAATAGAAGAGGTTACAGAAATAACTGACGAGCCTTCTACAGCAAAGACAATAGAAACAAAAGACAATAGATTATTTCTAGGTAACCTTACTTACAGTTCGTTTAACTTAGAGTTTAATGCAAGAGCTTATAGTTACAGAAGAAAAGACAATATTCGTTATCCTATATACTCAGTAAACACTTCTTATGTAGATACAGAAACTTATACAACGGGAGATGCATCTGATCAAGAAATACTTGAAGAAGATTTAGATGCTTTAAACCCTTATAATTTACATGGAGAAGAGCAAGAAGAAACACAAGATAGATATAAGTATTGGCCTAATGGAATTACTTTAGGTGGCGTAGGGCCTAATGTTTCTTATAAGTTTATAAAAAAGAAATTACAAGGTAATGATTCTTACGATATTCCTACATCCCCTCCTTTTGTAAAATCTTCTTTTAGAGGAGCAGGATGTGATTTAGAAGATACAGAAAAAGGTGATTACAAATCTCCTTTAAATGCTTCTGAGTTTGTAGGTTATCAAAGAGATGAGATATATAGATTTGGAATTGTATTGTATGATTTAAAAGGTAACCCAGGGTTTGTAAATTGGGTTGCAGATATAAGATTTCCAGATTACCAAGATTACGATCATGAAGGAAGCTACAATGGAGGTTTGTATAATTTTACTTTATCTCAAACTTCAAACACTGGTAGTGGAACTAACTATAATTTTAGTGACTCTCCTAGTGGAATGCTTGATACTGAGGAAGCTTACACATATAGTTCTCCTGGAGGATATGATCCAAATAATGAAGGTCTAAGTAGTTATGATTTTGAAAACGAAAATTTTAATGAAGCAGCAAATAATAAATTATATGCTTTAGGAATTAAATTTCTGGTAAACATACCTGAAGAAATACAAGATAAAATAAGTGGGTATAGAATTGTACGAGTAGAAAGAACGGAATCAGATAAAACTGTGTTAGGTTCTGGAATAATAAATTTTTTACATAGACAATTTGCATCTTCAGGAGAAAACAATGTAACTGATTATTTTACTAAAAGTCTTTTTGACGATAATGATAATGCAGTTGATTTAGGATATAGAGGAGCTCCTGATTTGTTTACTATAGATTCTCCTGATTTTCCGTTTTTACAAAATTACCCAGAAAGCTCTGGAGGATGTAATTATTTAAAAATAGCTGGAGGATTAACAGGTAGAAGAGAATCTGATTTTACTACAGATGTTGGAGGAGCAGGCGTTGGAGATGCAACAATATTTACTTCTCACACATTAGCGCGTACAACAAGTTCTCTATTTACCACATTTCCTATAGACTATTCTACAAAATTAGGAAGAGGAGAAGAAGGAATAATAGTTCCTGGAGAATCAGTTAATGACTCACAAGTTTATAGAGGTGTTAGTAATATTTCTGTAGGGAAAATGAATGCTAATGGAGGTCTTCAAGCAGGAAATGCTATTGGTGAATTTGGTAATATTAATAGTATTGGAGAAGAAACTTTATTAGTAAAAGGATCAGGAATTGCTATAGCAAATTATTATGAACAAGGAGGAATAAATGAGCTAAGCCAAAGTATTCAAGTTTACAATTCCGATGTAGCTAGAACTGGTAAATTTAAATTATTAGCATTAATTAAACAAGAACTTAATGGAGCACAGTATGGGGGTAATAGTTATGAAGATAGAAAAAATAATACCTACATTCCTGCAAGTGAAATTGTAAATATAAATTCAGATAGTAATTTAGATTCTAATGGCGCATTAGATGTTTGGGGTGGAGATACATACGTTGTTATGTATGATATTGAAAAACTTAGGAGACATGATACAGACCTAGATTCAGGCACAGGTAGTGGAAGTGATAGAAAATCTGTTAATTTTGCATTTCCTGTAGAAACAACTGTCAACACTACCTTAAGAGGTGGCTGGCATTTTGCTAACAAACAAGATTGGGAAACAGAATCTCAAACTTTGTTAAACACTTTTGATTTAGCTACTTGTTATTACGCACAAAATACAACAGAAATATTTATACCTAAACCTTTACAGTTTAATGAAGTTTTAAAATATGATTCTAGAATTATATACTCTAATGCAAAAATAAACAATAGTATTATAGATGGTTGGAGAAAATTTAAATTAGAGAACTACAAAGATTTAGATGGAGGTTCAGGAGATTTAAATAAACTAATTGTAAATAATGACATAATGTATTTTTTACAAGATAGAGGTTTTGGTAAACTATCTATAAACCCTGTATCAACAGTTTTAGATCAAACAGGAACTTCTATAGTCTTAGGTACTGGTTCTGTTATACAAGATTTTGCTTATGTATCAGATAGCTTAGGATGCCAAAATGTTTTATCTGCAGTAGCAACTCCTAAAGGGATCTATTGGTATGATAACAATAATAAAAAAGCTTATGGGTTTAGAGCTAATGGTCTTGAAAGCATATCAGATACTCACGGAGTAAAGTCTTGGTTTAATGTTTTAAATAAAGATGTTACAGCAGTATTAGGTTATGATTACTACAACAGTGAAGTTTTGTTTTCTATGTTAGACGGCACTACTATAGTGTTTAGCGATCAGATAAATAAATTTACTTCTGTATACTCTTACGCTACAAGTATGTACGTAAGTCATCCAACTACGTTATTATCTTTAGATAGTATAACTAATAACATATACGAGCACAACTCGGGAAGTATAGCTACTTGGTACAATTCTACTAAAGACACAAAGATTGAGTTTATTGTAAACAAAAATCCTTTATACCCAAAAGCATTTGATCACTTAGAATGGTATGTAACTAATAATGATGGGCTTCTTTTAGGGTTGGAAAGTAATTTTGATACAGCCACTTTTAGAGTATCTTCTCCTGCAGAAATAATAACACAAGAATTAACTGCAGTTAATATTGACGGTATTATAGAAACAGTGGATGATTTTGATGTACGAGAGAATATAAGTAGAGTGCCTGTGCCTCGTAATAGTTTTGGAGAAAGAGTTAGAGATACTTTTATGAAAGTAGTATTAAAAGTTACAAATAGAACAGATAAGATTTCATTACATTATGTAAAAACCTTATTTAGAATTTCTAAAAGATAATAAAAAATAGTATATTGCGCGATTATGGCTAAGAAAAAATATAATAATAAAGATAAAGCTAGAAAATTTAGATCTATGCGTCCTACAGTAGGTGAAAACTACATGTACGACTTTAGCCAACCTTCAAATTCTCACTCTACACATTTAGGTACAACGTATGAAGCAGATGGAAAATTCTATGTTGTGCCTTCTATAACAAATAACAGAGCTCCTTACGCTAGTAACGTTTATCACCCTCAGTCCTTTAGGCAAGCTATGGATGCTGGAGAAGGTATTCCTTTCGATACACAAGAAGAGGCAAGTAAGTTTGCAGAAGGTAGTTGGAAGTTGCCTAAATATCCTAGACCTAATTATAAACACGGAGGCCCTCACAATTCTCCTACTAAATATGAATTAATAGCAGAAAGAACTAAAGATAAATTAATGCAGTATGATCCTGAAGGCAACTCTTATTTTAGCGTACACCCTTCAGGTTCAGGTCCTACATTTCAATCTATGTATCCTGATTTAGCTAATGAGTTTAACATCCAAGGGCAAGGCAAAAATTTACAGATACCTTATAGTAATAAACCTATTTTAGATTCTAAAAATATAAGTAGTATCCCTAACGCACAATCTTTAAAAATAAAAGAAAGTCAAATTCCTGAACCTCCTAAAAACTTACCTTTTAAAGTAAATAAACCAAAGCCTCAATCTAAAAGAATTAAAGCAGTAGTTAATACAGGTAATATAGATGATTCTAAGTACGATGGAAATAAATACACTGATGTAAGTTTTTATGAGTACGATCCAAACACTGGTAAAAAAGAATTAGTAGAAAATTGGAAAGATGATTTTAAAGATGCTATGGCTCAACCTATAGTTGAATTTACTTCTCCTTCAGGAGAGTTTATTAGAGGAGGTATTGGAGAAGTAATGGATAGCTTGTATAATGCAGATATAAATAATATAAAATATGATCAGCTTCCTACAGCAATAAAATATAAAAATGTACCTCCTGCTCACACAGAAGGTATAGAAAGGGAATTAAAATATGGTGGAAATATGAAACAATATAAAAAAGGTGGTAAACGAGGGTTATGGGATAATATACATGCCAAAAGAGAAAGAATAAAAGCAGGTAGTAACGAAACAATGCGTGAGCCTGGTAGTAAAGGAGCTCCTACAAATAAAGCTTTTAAAAACTCGCAAGCAACTTACGGTGGTATGTTACCTAAATACGGAGTTGGAGGGTTTTTAAAAGGAGCTCTTTCTGGTGTTGCAGGTAATGTGCCTATAGTAGGAGGAATGTTGCAAAACGCTATTGGAGTAGACCCTAACGATCAAAGTTCTCAAGCAGGACAAATGTTTGGAGGAATTGGTTCTATGTTATTTAATCCTATGGGGGCTGCAGGCAAAGCAATGAATGCGTTTGCAGAAGATGGTGGAAAATTTATGCCTGAAGTAGATTACGAAGCTGAAGGTGGAGAAGTTATTGTAGGTGATGTTAAAGTAAACAGAGCTTACAACGGTGGTACTATGAAATCATATAAAGGTGGAGGCATGCATTTATTGTCTGGCCCTAAACATTCAGCAGGTGGTATAGGTATTATGCAGTTTGGTGGAGACTCTTCTTATGTGTTTAGTGATAGTAAAGATTTAAAAGTACCAAAAGAGTTTGGTAAATTTAATACCTTTGCTGATGCAGCTAAGTCTAGAAGTAAAAGTCTAGAAGACATTGCAGAAATGCAAATGGGTGGAGAAATTTATGATAGAAAGACTGCAGACTTAATGAAACCTTTAGCTATGCAGGAATTTTCTAATTTGTTTGATGCTCAAGAGCAATTTAAAGCTGATAACGGTATAGATAATCCTGTACGATCTGCTCAAAATGGGGGAGTACAATTTGGGGAACTTTTTTCACAAAATAATATTTTTCAACCTGAAGAAACAGGAGCTTATATGAAAGCCAACACTGATGCGGGAGGTAACCCTTTTGCACAGTTTATAACTTCTCAAAATAAAGAAAGAGAAATTGATGTACCTATTAATAGCTATGCTGCTAACCAAGGATTTAACAGAGATAAAAATATAGATTTAGAAGCTTTTAAAGCAGGTATACTTGGACCAGAGGGAGGTAGAGATATGGACTACAGTATGCAAAACGCACAAGGCGCTCCTGCTTACGGCCCTTATCAAATAAGCTATCCTGCACACAAAAAATCTCTTTTAGAAAAATACGGTGTAGAAAACGAAGCAGAGTTAGCTTACGGTACTGTAGGAAGACTAGGTGTTGACGGAATGACTGCTGACGAAATTCAAGAAGGTTACATGGATGATTTAGTAGGAGGATATGAAACAGGTGCTAATAATTATTACGATAGTTTAAGTGATGTTGAAAAAAAGGATCTTCAAAGAGCAGGAATAGGTAAATCAGAGTATATGTCTATAGCTCATTTTAGAGGAAATCAAGGGGCTAAAGATTACGCAGGGTCAGTTACTACACAAATGGCAGCAGGAGTTCCTTATAACCCTAAAGCTGCATTCGGTAATTACGCAGAAAATCCAGGAGCTCCTATAGGATATGATGAACAAGCAAACCCTATATATTCAGGAGACAATGCTAACAATATGTTAGCAGGAGATTATGCACAAAAATTTGGTAAAGATTACGATGCAAATTTACAAAGTAGAGGGCTTTCTAGATATGATGTAAACTCACCAGATGGATTAGATATGTTTGGAGGAGCTAGACAAGACAGTCCAATTTCTTTAGACCCTATAAAACCACAACCTTTAGATGTTCCTAGCCAAGAGCCTACGATGGGACAATTTAGGCCTCAATCTTCTATAGGTCTTACGCCTATGCCTGTTGACACGCCAAATTCAAATCAAAGTTTACGTACACGAAGTGGAAGAGAGTATCAAACTTCTCCTACAGTAAGTCCGCAAAGATTGCCTGGAGGAATACCTACTCCTCAAAATTTACAACTTAAAGAAAATTTTGCACCTCCTTTAACTATGCAAGAGCTTAATCAGTCTTTAGGATTTGGGCCAACTTTAGCTACACAACCTGGGGCCGAACCTCCTGCATATATGTCTGAATTTGGAGTAGACCAACCTCAACAACCTCAACAAGGACAACAGTCTATGGGGCCAATGGAAAATCCTAATCCTAATGCACCTAACTGGGATAACCCTACTCAACCTGTACAAGAAACTCCTAATTGGAATAACCCACAGCAAAACTCTATAGCTGCAGCCCCACCTGTAACTCCACCTGTAAACAACAACCAGGTAACTGCTAGTAATGACGGATCAGGATTTATAAACCCTGCGTGGATGCAAACAATACAAAATAGAATGGGTATAACTGCTAATGCAGATGGAAGCCCTGTTAGTACTACAGATCCATTAGCAGCTATAGGTAACCCTGGAGCTGAAGGGCAAGGAGATAGTGCAAAATTGCCTTGGCAATTGTATGCAGCTAACGCAATACCTGGACTTATGAATGTAGGAAAAGGATTGTTTGGTACTGCGCCTACAATGGAATTAGAGAGAGAGCAAAATCAAGATTATAGGAATTTTAATCCTATTATAAATAACTATTCTCAAATGCAAGGAAGAGGTTTAGCTTTAGGTAGAGCAGGTCTACAAGGATCTGGAGCAACAGGTGCACAGCTTAGAGGTGGCTATCAAGCTATGAACAGTGGAGCTCAAGTTCAAGCAGGACAGTTTATGAATCAATTGTCTCCTCAAATAGAGCAATCTAGAAGAGCAACTGATAGATTTAATCAGGGCGTTATGAGCAGAAACCAACAAAGAACACTAATGGAAGATCAATTTGCTATGCAAAACGATCCTGCAAATTCATTATCTAAAGGAATAGGACAATTAGTTAATTCAGGTACTAATCTGTATATGGATAATTTAAAAGCTCAAAACGTAGGTACACAAATGTACGATATGTTTGGAAAATTTATAGGAAATAAAGACTGATAGAATTATGGCTATAAAATACGGAAAAGGTTTAAGAGGTGCTCTTGGTAAAATGCAAGACATAGAACAACAATATGTTGGGCTGCCTTACAAAGAAATGTTGACAGGTAATTTAATGCGTCAAGCTGCTTATGATAAAAGCCAAGAATCTATTGATAGTATAGACAATCTTTATGATGCTCAAGTTTTATCTCAAGATAAAGCTATACTAAACTCTCAAGAAGAAAGTTTTGATTCTGAATTACAAGAGCAAATGGAATCTGTTGGTGGAGATTTAGGGAAATTAACAGGGTTTTTAAGTTCTAAACTTAGAACAACAACTAAAAATCCTACTTATAGAAATGCTTTACAATCTAAAGCTCAATACGATAAGTACTATGAAGATGTAATGAACTCTAATTTAGACCCACAAGTTAAACAATATAAAATAAGACAGTCTCAAGCTAATTACATGGGTGCAGATAAAGGTGTATTTCAAGGAGCTTCTTATGTAGACATGAATCAAATAGATTTTGATAAAAGGATGCGTAAGATAGCTAAAGAAGTGCCTAAAACTAAAACTACTCGCCAAGTTCCTATAGTAATAAATAAAAATACAGGAATAAAATATACAGAATATGATGATGCAGGTTATTATACTCTTAAAGAAGATGGTACAAAAGAATACGCATCATCTCAAAATGCAGTAACTGATACTCAAGAAATTACTACAGAAAGAAAAGACCCTAGAGAAATAGCAATCTTATTAAATAATGCTATCCAAAGAAGTGGAGTAGATTCTGCATACATAAGACAATTACTTGAAGCTCAAAATCCTGGACAAGAAATTACTCCCCAAGATGTACAAGACTTTATTTACAGTGAAGAATTAGACGAAAACGGAAACGTATCCCAATTAACTGGACTAGCTAGTCAATACGCTAACGAAAGTAGAGTAGATAATTACGACGAAGGAACATATTCTTTACCAGAAGAGGAAGAGATAGAAGGTCCTGAGTTTACTTCTGCAAAAGATATGTTTGGTAATTTTATTGGAGAAACTCCAATGCAAACTATTGAAGGAAGTACATCTGCAGAGTTAGGGGCCGAAGTTATAGATCTTGATGATAAAATACGAGAAACGCAAGATTTAATAGACGCTAACCCTAATGCAGTTGATGCAGAAACAAACACTAATACATTAAGATTAAGAGAATTAAAAACAGAACGTAATGCTTTACTAAAAAGAGCTGCAGAGTCTGGTGTAATAAACATAAAATCTTACGCAGAAAAATCTGTATTTTGGGATGATGATGGGTTTGATAACAAGATGGAAAATCAATATGAAAATGCTA
>TARA_R100000541_G_scaffold14725_2_pt1 | contig 10413 bp, 10 predicted proteins | sample TARA_R100000541 | Tara Oceans TARA_R100000541 (sample SAMEA2621416) | marine metagenome | biome: marine biome (ENVO:00000447); feature: surface water layer (ENVO:00002042); material: "saline water (ENVO:00002010), including plankton (ENVO:xxxxxxxx)" | depth 5 m | reverse complement strand
TATAGATGTTATGATGGACGATTGGGATATGCAATATGACCAGCCTTACCAAGATGAAATGTTATTAGAAGAGTTTTTGTTCCAAGAAAGTTTTCTTGTAGAAGACTATCGAGAACCAGAAACTTTTATTGAATTTGAAACAATTGAAGAACTAGAGGAATGGTTTGATGAAGAGACTAATGAAAATATTGAAGAACGAATTGAAGAAGAACTTGCTGATCTGGACGAACCAGAGGAAGAATTTATAGAAGAGATATTTGAAGAAGAAGTAGTAGAAGAAGTATTTGAATCTATAGAGGAAAGGATAGCTGAAGCTGAAATAGAAGAAGAAAGATTAGAAAGAGAAGAAGTTATTGAAGAGTTTGAAGAAATTTTTGAGGAAGAGTTTCAAACTGCAGAAAGAGAGGAGGCTACAGGTAAAAGTTCTATTAGTAGGGATATAGCTCTTCAAATAGTTTCTTCAACTATAAGTACAGCAAAGAAAAGTATTAGTGGCATTAATTCAGGTAGCTCGGTGCACGCAACAGGCACTAGTGTTGCCTCTGGTAATTCTAGTAGTTCTTCTAATTCTGGATTTAGTACAAGTAGCTCTCCCAGTATTTCTGATCAATTTGCTTCCGCTTCTGTGCAAACAAACGAAACACTGTCCATGAGCATAGATTCAAGTACTTCTGTTAGTAGTACTAGCGATATTTCTACGGCTACAGCTTTTGAAACTACTACAGAAACAGTAGTTGCAAACGTTCAAGTACAAAACGTTAAAGGAGAAATAGATACGGCTGTATCGGATATCTCAACTACTTCAGATGCAGATAAAATAGCAGATCAAATAATCGCAGCTAATATTAAAGAACAACAACAGGAGATAGAACAAGAACAAGAAGACACAGGTCAGTATGGAGATGAATCTACTTTAGTGGCATTAATTGGTTACGTTCCTGCTTTCGATCAATACCGAACAACTTTTGTACCAGATCAAAAAAAGTGGTACTCAGAGAGAGTAATATATACTACAATATTAACTGACAACACACAGGCATTTTATGGACTGGCAGGGCAAAACATAAGAACTCTCAGTAGAATGAAAGAAATGCAACCAGCTTTATAGGAGAACACCATGAATTGGTTTGAAAATAAAACAACACAAATAATAGCTTTAGTGGGAATAGTTACTACTCTTGCTGGGTTTGGCTACCAAGGGGCTCAGTATGTAAACCGTCTAGATAATCTAGAAGCTCAAATAGGTGGTATAGGCGACACTGAAAATGCACAAAAAATTATTGAAGAACGTTTCGCTTCTATAGAAACATCAGTTAAGTTTTTAGAAAAAGAAATAGATAGCGTAGAAATGCCTGATGTCACTGAAATTAAAACAGACATAGCTACGATTAAAGCAGGTTTAAAAAGTTTACAAAAAGAAATAAACAATTTAGACGATAAAAATCCATTATTAGGAGATTAAGATGAAATTTAATTTAATTAAAAATGTAGTGGGGGCTTTAGCTCCTACTCTTGGCTCAGCTTTAGGCGGACCATTAGGCGGTCAAGCAGCGTCTGTTATAGCTGGGGTACTTGGTTGTCAACCAGATCCTAAGTCTATCAACAGAGCAATTCAAGCAGCAACTCCAGAACAAATGTTAGAGCTTAAAAAAGCTGAACAGAGTTTTGAGTTACAAATGAAAGAGCTTGAAGTTGATGTGTTTAAATTAGAAGTAGCAGACAAACAAGATGCTAGAGGCAAGTTTAGCAAAGACTGGACTGCTAGAATTATGGGCGTAGTTATTGTAGGTGGCTTTATGGGTTACATATTCTTAGTTACTCTTCAACCACCAGAACAAAACAGTGAGGCTCTTATTAATTTAGTCCTAGGGTACTTAGGGGGTTTAGCTAGTGCTGTTATATCTTTTTATTTTGGTGCTTCAAACACTCCTGACAAAGATGACTAGCAGAAAAACAGCTTCAGATGTACACTCAGATCTTCGTGCACACGAAGCAAAATGCGAGGAACGATGGAAAACAATATTTTCAGAAACAGCAGACATAAAAAAAGAAATGAGCGATCTAAACGGAACGTTAAAAATGGCAATGTTTGGAACATTTGGTTTTATGTCAACGCTTTTAATAGCTTTTTTAACAGGCATAGTAGCGATCTAATGCATATTTCAGATGAAGGTTTTCAGCTCATCAAAGATTTTGAAGGCTGTGAGCTAGAAGCATATAAATGTGCTGCAGGTGTTTGGACTATTGGTTACGGTCACACTAAAGATGTACATGAAGGTGATGAGTGGGACAAAGAAAAAGCAGAGTTTATGCTTTGGCAAGAGCTTGAAGATGAATACGAAAAATATATAAACGAACTCGTAACAGTTCCTATAAACCAATGTCAATTTGATGCTCTAGTTTCTTGGGTTTACAATTTAGGTCCAACCAATTTGAAAAGTAGTTCACTTCTTAAATATTTAAATTTAGGTAATTATAATGGAGTTCCAGAACAAATTATGAGATGGAACAAAGCAACTATAGATGGTGAAAGAAAAGTTTTACCTGGTCTCACAAGAAGAAGAAAAGCCGAAGCAGAAATGTTTGAGGGTAAAGATGCCTCTTAGTAAATTTGTTTTTCGTCCTGGCATTATGCGTGAGGGCACCGACTATGATAACGAAGGTGGTTGGTTTGATGGTAACTTAGTTCGTTTTAAATCAGGTCGTGCAGAAAAAATAGGTGGATGGAGGAAAGACTCTGCCAATACTTTCATAGGCACTTGTAGAGAGTTAAGTAGTTGGGTAGCTTTAGACGGTTCTAAATATCTGGGGGTAGGAACACACAAAAAATACTATATACAAGATGGAGAAGTTTTTTACGACGTTACCCCATTACGTGTAACTACAGGGGCTAATGAAATATCTTTTGCAGCTGCGAGTGGTTCGAACATAATAACAGTTACAGATACTGCACATGGAGCAGTACAAGGAGATTTTGTTACATACAGCGGTTGTGCTACTTTAGGAGGATTGATAGTAGCCACAGCTTTAAACCAAGAGTATGAAATAGCAACCATTACTAACGCAAATGTTTACACTATACTCGCTAAAGATACTGCAGGGGATAGTCTAACAGCTAACGGTAGCGACAACGGTAACGGTCAAGGCACTATTATTGGCAAGTATCAAATAAATATAGGTCTTGATCAATACGTAAGCTCTACAGGTTGGGGAGCAGGTTTATGGGGTGCTGGAACTTTCGGTTCTTCTACAGCGTTAAGTTTTACGAATCAATTACGTCAATGGTCTGCGGATAACTTTGGGGAAGATTTAGTTAGTTGCGCACGGTATGGCGGTGTTTTTTATTGGAAAAAAACTGATGGTTTAACAACTAGGGCTGTGCTTTTATCTAGTAAAACAGGGGCTAATCAAGTTCCTACGATTGGGCTACAAACTATAGTTTCCGAAAAAGATAGACATTTAATTGTTTTAGGAGCGGATCCTTTAAGCGGAGGCACAAGGACAGGAGTTATTGATCCTATGCTTATAGCTTTTAGTGACCAAGAAAACGAGTTAGAGTTTGAGCCCAGAACAACAAATACAGCAGGTAGTTTAAGGCTATCCGAAGGCAGTACTATTGTAGGTTCTGTCAAAGCTCGGCAAGAAATATTAGTGTGGACTGATACTGCTTTATATAGTATGCAGTTTACTGGACCGCCTTTTACTTTTAGTATTAACTTAATCAATAATAACACAGGTTTAATAGCTCCAAATGCAGCGGTTACTTCTCCTGCTGGTGTGTATTGGATGGGGTATGATAGTTTTTATGTGTACAATGGTAGCGTTCAAAAAATACCTTGTAGTGTACTTAGTTATGTTTTTGATAATTTAAATGTAGGTCAAAGTTATAAAATACTGGCGTTTACAAACAATAGATTTAATGAGGTAGGTTGGTTTTACGTTTCTTCTGACGCTACAGAAATTGATCAATATGTAACGTACAACTACGCTGAAAAATCTTGGAGTTATGGAGTTTTAAGTAGAACAGCTTGGTTAGATTCTGGTACTGTGAGCTACCCTAGAGGCACAAGCAGTAATTATATATACGAGCATGAGTTTGGTTACGACGACGATGGCAGCCCTATGACTAATGTCTTTATAGAAAGTTCTGATTTTGATATTGGTGATGGTGAACAATTTGCCTTTATATCTCGTATTATCCCCGACCTTAGATTTGTAAGTAATAGTTCTAACGGAGCAGTTAACATGGTTTTAAAAACTAGAAACGCTCCTGGCGATACTTTGGTCACAAACAGTACGAACGTTATAACTAGCACAACTTCACAAAAATTTGTAAGGGCTAGAGCAAGACAAGCAGCAGTTAGAGTTGAATCGGATGATAATGATACAAGTTCAAATTCTAGTGTTGGTTGGAGATTGGGTGCAACAAGACTAGACGTTAGACCTGACGGCAGAAGATGAGCAAACTTTTACCGACTCGGTTACCAATTAGTGTAGAACCAGAAGTTTCTTCCGATACATACAACAGGTTAGTAAGAGTATTAGAAATTAATTTAGCAGAAGTTGACCCTGAAAATACTAGACAAGTTACCCAAGCACAAAGGAACACATTAAATTTTAATGTAGGTACTATAATTTGGAATACAACTATTAATGCTCTACAAGTATATAAAGGTTTGTATTGGGAAAATATTAGTACACCTACCAGCCCTCAAGGTTATGAAGCCTTGTCCTCACTAGGTAGTGTGACTGTTACACTTGATGGCGTTGTGAGTATAGAATTAGGCACGGCTACAAGTGGGTAAGGAGTAGAAGCCTATTATACTTAAACGATGTGGTCTTTGTAAAAAATTAAAAACGATCAATAAATTTGATTTTTCTTATACAAGAACCTATTGTCAAAAGTGTAAATCACTTAGAAGAATACGCAGTATTAATGCTAACCCTAAAAGTTACATAGGTAATTTAGTTGCTCAATTAAAATATAGTCGTAAAAAACAAGGGCATAAATGGAATTTAACAGTTTCCCAAATTTGGGACATATACGAAAAACAGGATGGAAAATGTGCTTTGTCTGGTGTGCAGATGACTCACTTCAGGACTCACGGAGAAGAGGGTGAAGCGAATATATCTATAGACCGCATAGATCCTGAAGGTTTATATGTACTAGCGAATATACAACTCGTTTGTAAAAGGGTAAACTATATGAAACACAATAAAGATCAAAAAACCTTTCTTAATTGGGTAGGTTTGATATACAATAATAGTAACAATGACTGATCCAAACACACAACTATCCGATAATAAAGGATGGTTCTGGGACCATGTTAATAAAAGAATGTACCGCTGGCATGAACTAGAGTTATTGATGAAAGAGCGTGACTTAAAAAAGAAACAGGCAAAGGAATATTAGATGGGTATCAAAAAATTCTTTAAGAAAAATTTACGAGATATCGTTACAGTAATAGGTGCCGTTGTTCTTGGTCCAGTTCTTGGTCCAGCAGCAGGTGCTGCTGTAGGACAAGGTGTGGGTTCTTTAGCAGAAGGTAGAAGTTTAAAAGACTCAGTAGTAAGTTCAGCCAAAATTTATGCTGCTGGTAAAATAGGCGAAGGAGCAGGGTTAGGACAACCTGGAGCAGACGGTACAAAAAGTACTTTAAAATTTGGCGAACCTATGTCAAAAGAATTGACCTCAGGAATAGGTGGAACTTTCCAAGATTTAGGTGCAGCAGGTCGTAACACTTTATTCCCTAAAGCTGGTTCCGACGGAGCCAGTTTAAATTTTACAGATAGAGCAAAAGCTCAATTTGGTAAAGAAGGTGCTTTGCAAACAGGATATAATGAACTTGGTTTTATGGGTAAGGCTGGTGTAGGAGCGTTAGGGTTAGCTGGTCTCGGAGGTTTTGATTCCGTACCTGAACCCAATAACCAAATGCCAGGAGCCACGAGCCAGTATCTAACTAGAGGTTTAACCCCAGCTAGATTAAGTAACGCATACAGCACAGCAGGTATACCAGTAGGTGCACCTCAAGGTGGTAACGCTTTAGATTCTAGCTTTGCTGGTTATGACCCTATTAACCAAGCATACGCAGCACTATTAGACAAAACTTACGGTGAGATGGCTTTCCCTGAGTTTTCACAATCACAAATTAAAGGAGCTAAAGACGGTGGCGGTATAGCTAGGCTCATGGACGGTGGTGAGTTACCTCAAATGGATTTAAGAGAGAACGGTGGTGATATAAATGACCCCGAAGGTTCTGGTGACGAAGATACTGTACCTGCATTACTAGCAGACGGTGAGTTCGTTATGACTAAACAAGCAGTAGCAGGTATGGGTAACGGTAACCACGACACAGGAATCGCTAACTTATACGCTATGATGGATATAAACGAAAATAAAGCTCAAAGCATGGGCATAGGAAGAGCATAATGGCTACAACAACACAATACGCAAGACAGGAAAGTTTACCCCCAGAGTATTTACAACAGTTTTTCGCTGGTGTGCCAGGAGCCAATGTCCCTGGAATAATGCCGTTGATGAACCAAGACCTTGTTAATAAATTACAGAGCATGGGTCAAGAGGGAGGTTCTCCGTTTAATTACACAGACCCACGTATAGCTGGGTTTAGCGGTGCGGAACAACAAGGGTTTCAAAATGCAGCAGAAGGTATAGGCAGTTATCAACCGTTTTTTAGAAGGGGTGAACAACTAGCCGAGCAAGGTGTATCAGACGTAAGAAGAGCCAGTGACATAGGTACTCAGTACATGCAACAAGCTGGTCAAGAAGGGGCAGGTGCGGTAAGAGAAGCAGCAGGAATGTTAAGAGGTTTACCTAGCCAGTTTCAAACTGCTCAAGGTTTAGCCCAAGGTGCCACAGGTCAATACAACCCTAATTCAGCACAAAGTTTTTATAACCCTTTTGAAAGTCAAGTAATAGATCAAACTCTACAAGATATCAATAGGCAATACGGTCAAGCTTCTGTACAAGATAGAGCTAACCAAGTAGCCAGTGGTGCATTTGGCGGTAGTAGAGGTAGATTAAATCAAGAAGAGATAGCACGACAGTTTGGTCGTGGTGCAACAGAAGCTATCGGTGGTATACGTGCTGGTGGTTATAGCCAAGCTCAACAACAGAGTCAACAAGCGTTTGAACAAGACAAAGCTAGACAACTACAAAACGCTCAGCTTTACGGTAACTTAGCTGGTCAACAAGGTAACGTCGCTGGAGGACTTGGAGCGTTAGGAACAGGGTTAAGTAATATATATGGTGGAGTAGGTAGAGATATAGCTACTGCAGGGCTAGGGTTAGGTCAGTTTGGCTCTAACGTAGGCGGTCAGTTAGCTGGGTTTGGTCAAGGTATGTCTGGTTTACAAAACCAAGATACTCAAACTCTATTAGGTATAGGCGGAATGCAACGTGGTAGAGATCAAGCAAACTTAGATATGAACTATCAAAACTTTGTAGGTCAATATAACTTACCAAGTCAATTATTTGGTCAAATGGGTCAGACCGCTGCAGGGTTTGCCCCAGCTTTAGGTGGAACCAACTTGACACAGTCTAGTACTAGTGCCCCAAGTAACTCATTAATGCAAGGTATAGGTACAGCAGCAGCGATTTACGGTGCAACGAGACCTACATAATGATTAATCCACAAGACTTTATGAACGAACAAAAAGCATCCCAAATGCTTTCTCAAGGCGTTCCTATAGAAAATATTGTAAGAGATACAGGTGTGCCTAGGAATAGGGTAACTGCTATGGTACAGAATCAAGGTTTAGAGCAGAGTTTTGTAAACTCTCAACAAGCTCCAGCTATGCCGAATCAATTGAGCTCAGGTATCCCGAGTCTTGGTGATCAAGTAAATCCTGACGTCGCTAGTGTTATAAGCCCACAAGAGTCACAAGAATTAGGTGATGATTTTGCAGAATACATTACAGATGATTTAGGTTTTGACCCTTTAACTAACGATATAACAGATAACCCTAACAAAAGACAAGAGACAGGTCAGACAGACGCTCTAAACATGTTAGAAAATCCAAGTCAACAATCTGTTCAAGATATTATAAAAACTAGAGGCGATATATTAGCGTCAGATCCTACAGATTTTGATATGGATCAAATATACAAAGCAGCAGAAATGCTTCAAGGTAAATTAAAGTACGGTGAGGATATACCAAAGCCAAGTGAAGGTCTGCCATGGTTGATGTTAGCTTCTAAATTAATTAAGTCTGGTAGCGAAGGAGATGACTGGGCTACAGCTTTAAGTGGAAGTGCTTTAGCTTATTACACAGCTAAAAAATCAGGAGACATAACTTATAAAAAAGAATTACGAGCAGCAGACAGACAGAAATTTAGTGACTATAATAGTTTAGTTATGCAGTTCGGTATGTTAGACTTTAAAAATAAAGCAGCAATTAATGCAGCACTTAGGAAGTCAAACTTAGAAGCTCCTAAAATGTACGACATATCTAATAATAGTAACTACACAGATAAATTAACCATTCCTTTAAATTCCGCAGCATATAGCTATTACGCTAAAAATTTCCCAGCAAATATAAGACCTTCGATTAACGGTAATAAAGAAGCGTTTACTGTTAGAACTAAAGACGGTTCAATTCTACAAACTTTTTTAGATCAAGACGACGTTAATAATTGGGATCCTACTAGAAACGATGGGGCTACGCTTACTCCAGGGCATAAAGATCCTACAAATTTAAAATATTATAATATAAAAAATTCAGCAGGTGAAGCTCAACCTTCACGCTGGTTGTCTCCAAACCAATACGATAAAAGGATAGATGCAGGAGACCAAGTTACTTTTGGTTCTACATCAGGGACACCTAAATGGGTTATTAACAAATCAACAGGTGATGGTATTTGGGCTACAGACCAACAAATTTTAGCTAACCCTGATGCGTATTTAGATGACAGTGGTATGAGTTTTAATGTTGGTGCTGACGGTGAAGTAAGTTTCTCTAGTGGTTCGGCAGGTATGCAACGTTTACTAAAAGGCAAAGGCATAAAAGCCTACGATGAACTAGTAGGAGTAGCGGATGCTACTCAACAGGCTGTGTTTAACTACTTTAGCTCAGCAGAAGAACAAGATAAAATACTAGAAAATTTTTTAAAAGCTAACCCTCAGGCAAAAGACTTACCTTTTAATAATTTTGCAGGCACAGCAGTTAAATTTGCAGATTCTTTAAGGATTAATTTTGAAGCTTTTAGTAATGCGTTAAGTGCTGCACCAGAAAAAGGTGGTGCTACTTTTTATATAGGTGACGAAAAAGTTACTAGAGAAGCATTGTTTACTAACTTTACTAACTCAGAAAGTTACGGAGAGTTTAGAGAAAGTCCTTTAGCTAAGTTTTTTGAAGACAACGGTGTAGTGGGTGATGCGTTAGATGCAGCTTTATTTGATTTAGCCCTAGTAGGAGCTTCTACGTATTCTCCTAACAAAGGTGGGCTTGACCTAAGAGCGATATCTGACAGAGATATGATTTCATTTATTAAACTGCAAGGTGGTCAAGCTAAGACACTTAATGCTTTTATTGATATTTCAAATAGATTTAGACGTAATTTAATCAGTAGAAATAGAAACTCTTTAAATCAATTAATGAACCCTACCAACCTGATAAGAATCACCGATGAAAGAGATGCTCCAGATACAACGAGGATAGATGCTTTAAAAGGTAATATCGAAAAAACATTAGCAGAACTTGATGGTTACGAAGCAAAGTACCAAGAGTCGTTTACTTACGGTCAAGGTAATCCTGGTGAGCTGATTGTTCCAAACACATATGTAGCAGATCAAAGTGTGGATCAAGATAACCCTAACGTCTTAACTTATAACCCTAGAATTACCGCTGACGGTCAAACAGGGCAACAATTTGGGTTTAGTAAAGATTATGATTTATCTACTCCAACTGAGTTAGAAGGCACATTTAGAGAAATACTTAATAAATACACTGGATTAAAAAGTAGTCCACAAGAATTGAATGCTTATTTTGATAATTTAAAAATGAATTTATCAGAAGAAGAATTAATAGCGTTTAAAATATTCTTACAAAAAGCTCCGCAGACAGGTAATTAACAATGGCGATTAATGATATTGTAGACATAGATGAAGTGATAGATGAAAAACTGTTACTTCAACAACCTATACCTACAGCTTCCATGGGTGATGGTCAAGCGACCGCTTCTCCTGGATATTATGGTCCTAAAACACAAAAAAGAGAACTACTTTCTCCTGACGTAAAAAACTACTTACTAGATAAAACTAATTTAAGCCCAGACACTTTAGACGCAATAGTAGGAGCACCGTATAGTGTAAGAGATAGATATTTAAATTTAAACCCAATCGACGCTGTTAGAGATCTTATACGGTTTGCTACTCCTGGAGACCAACCCCTTGG
>TARA_R100000541_G_scaffold49900_3_pt1 | contig 10537 bp, 12 predicted proteins | sample TARA_R100000541 | Tara Oceans TARA_R100000541 (sample SAMEA2621416) | marine metagenome | biome: marine biome (ENVO:00000447); feature: surface water layer (ENVO:00002042); material: "saline water (ENVO:00002010), including plankton (ENVO:xxxxxxxx)" | depth 5 m | reverse complement strand
GAAAAGCATTCTCTGATAACTACGATAGGATATGGGGCAAAAAATGAGCCACATTGAATACAACCTAATGCCGCAAGGCCAAGTCCTTCAAGATTTTACTGATTGCCGCGCTAGAAACTCGTTTATCATGGGGCCGCTAGGTTCTGGCAAGACAGTACAATGTATACTTAAACTATTTGACCTTATGTGCGAGCAGGAACCCGTCAAGGACAAGTCGCACAAGAACTATGGTGTACGCCTATCAAGGGTGATCGCGGCTCGTAACACCTACTCAGAACTGTTCTCTACTACCATTAAAGACTGGCTAGAAATTCACGGAGAACTTGGAGACTTTAAGCAAGGTAACAAAGAACCCCCTACACACTTTATACGCTTTAGATTAGACGATGGAACGCGAGTAGAGTGTGATGTTATCTTTATTGCCTTTGATCGACCTGAACACGTTAAAAAAGCTAGAGGTATACAGACTACATGGGTGTGGCTAAACGAGACTAAGGAGCATTCTAAAGCTGTCCTTGACATGCTTGATCTACGTCATGGTAGATACCCGTCTAACAAGGAAGGTGTGCGTCCCACACATCATGGCATGCTAGGAGACTCTAACGCCCCCGATGAAGACCACTGGTATTTTAAACTAGCGGAAATAGAGCGCCCTGAAGACTGGGCCTTTTATCGACAAGCAGGAGGCGTGTATAAAGACGGTGATTCATGGAAGATCAATGATGACGCTGAAAATCTTATTAATCTTCCTGACAACTACTATAAGCGCGGATTAAGCGGCAAAACAGACGACTGGATAAAGGTAAACTTAGCAAATGAATACGGATTCGTGTCAAACGGCAAACCTGTCCATCCTATGTATACCGATTCTGTACACTGTCAGCACTTGGATTTTAAACCATCTAAAGATAATCCTATTGTGCTTGGTTTTGACTTTGGAAGAACCCCCGCGTGTGCGCTTATGCAACGCACCTCGATTGGTCGTTGGGTATGCTTTGACGAGTTTGGCATTAACGACTCAGGTGCGGTTGAGTTTGCCCCTGAGTTAAAAAGATATTTAGAATCTAATTACCCTGACCATAAATATGTTGGGTGGGGCGATCCGTCTGGCGGCAATAGCACTCAGTCAAGTGACGATACCGCTATCCAAATACTACGAGCCGCAGGCATTCCTTGCCAGCCAACACAAAGCAATGATCCTTTAAAGCGCAGGCTTGCACTAGAAACGCCAATGAAAGAAATGGCAATGGACGGGAAACCTAGATTTGTCGTGTTACCCAAAGCATCTATGGTACGGAAAGGCTTGCAAGGTGGGTTCTGCTATAAAAGAGTACAGGTGTCTGGGGAAAAATATGCAGACAAACCTGACAAAAACGAATACTCGCACTTTGTCGAAGGATTAGAGTACGGGCTGCAAGGCGAAGGCGAAGGAAGGCAGGCGCTTAGGCAATCTAGTAACTTTACAAAACCTATACAAGTTAAGGCTAATTTTAGTGTCTTCTAAAATATATGTAGTATTTAATAAAGATGACAACCATTGGTGGACTAGATTCTTGCATAAAGAGATTCAGCATTGTTTTGTGTTAAAACCATTAGGCTATAACTATGTAGTATCTCAAAAAACTACAAGTAAATTTGATCTGTTCACTGTTAGCGATAAAAATGATATACTTGACAAACCGTATAGACTTATGAGTTGCATACAAAAAAAGTCGCCGCGGGGCTTGCTTATGCTTAATACATGCGTGGGCCACACAAAACAAATGTTAGGAATAAATAAACCGTTTATTCTTACGCCATATCAACTGTATAAATATTTGAGGTCGCAAAATGAAACGCCCAAAGCAACCTAAGCCTACTGCCGAAGAAACAGCGTTGGTCACAAGACAGACCATGCAATTAGACAAAGAAATAGAAGAAGAAGAAAGACGACTTAAAGCTGTAAAAACAGGGCAGTTAGGTTCAAAATCTTTGTTAGCTAAAGGCTCCCCCAAGTCTCGCGGAGGCGCTGGCACTATGAACGGAGGCAGAACCGCAAGCGGTGGCAGTATGTTAGCAGGTGGAGGCTCTATGAGCAGTTCATCAGGTAGCTATCGCAGTAGCAACAATAACGCACAGAGAAGATAAAATGGAATTACCTAAAGAGCTTGGGTCACTTAACGATCTAAAGGAGCGAGAAAAGAAAGCCTTTGAGCGACAATCTTTTTGGCACAGCACTTTAGACGATGTATACGAGTTCTTTTTGCCCAATCGTAATTTGTTTGAGTCCTCTACTGTTGGTCAGAAAAAGATGGAACGTATCTTTGACTCAACTGCACTAGAGGCTATACAGCAGGGCGCAAGCAAGCTACAAGAAAACATTGCCCCTATTTGGTCGAGGTGGGCTACCTTTGCTCCCTCCGATCAGACTTTGCAGTTATTAGCAGAAGGTGACTACGGTGTTACTGAGCAAGAAATTAAAGATAACCTCGAAAAACAAGCCATTATAGTATTTGACTATCTTAACCGATCTAACTTTGCCACACAATTTTATGAGCATGCGCTTGACCTATTGGTAGGTACAGGCACGTTACGCATTGATGAAAACCAAGATGATAACGACCCTGTTATTTTTAGTGCTATTCCGCAAAAAGGCATAGCATTCGAAGAAGGGCCGCATGGCAAAATAGAAACGCACTGGCGTAGATTTAAAGTAAAGGCACGAAACCTAGAAAGACAGTGGGTAGGATTTAAGCCGTCAAAGCAAATGGCAGAAACTATTAAACAAAGCCCTGATGCTGATGTCGAAGTGTCTGAGGGTGTAGTGTATATGCCTAAGACTAAAACCTATTATGGTTGCGTATGGTGCAAAGACGAAGATTACATTAGTTGGACAGAAGATTTTGGAGCGTCTAGCCCTTGGTTGACGGGCCGATATTCTAAAGTGTCTGGAGAAATTCGAGGTCGAGGCCCAGCACTGCAAGCGTTGCCTGATGTAAGGTCGCTCAACAAGGCTAAAGAATTTGTATTACAAAAAGCAGCAATAGACTTAGCGGGAATGTACACTGCGGTTGATGATGGTGTAACCAATCCCTATAATATTAGCATTGCTCCTGCTGTAGTTATTCCTGTAGGCTCTAATAATTCTAGCAACCCTTCATTGCAGAGGCTTGATACGGGTTCTAATTTACAGCTTGCACAATTTGAGATTGTTGAGTTGCAGACTGCAATTAAACGTGCCTTGTTTAACGATTTGCGCGATCCTAATGGTGCTGTACGAAGTGCTACAGAAGTAGCTATTGAGTCGCGTGAACTGGCACGAAGAATAGGCTCTGCTTTTGGACGCTTGCAAACAGAAGTATTAATCCCTATTATAAAGCGAGTGGTTGCTATTTTAACCCGCAGAGGTTTAATTCAGCCAATAGAATTAGACGGCAAACAGGTTGACATAAAGTTTTTATCCCCTTTGGCTAAAGCGCAAGATGGTGAAGATTTAATGTCAGTGCGACAGGCGGTAGAATTTGTTCTGCAAACTGCGGGGCCAGATCAAGCAAAGATAGCATTTAAACTAGAAGATTTTGGAACATGGGCTGGAGAAAAAACTGGTATGCCTGCTGAATTAATACGAAGCAAAACAGAAAAAGATCAAATTATACAGGCTGGAGCAGAGGCGGCTCAACAGGGTTTACCAACATCTAGTGCGCCAGCGCAATGAGTTGGAATGAATTAGATGCCGCAACTATAAATGATGCTGAGGCAAAAAGGCAAGCACAAAACAAACGTGCAGAAGCAGTAGAGTTAGCAAAAGCGTATAACAGATGCTTTAATTCTGATGATGGAAAAAAAGTATTTGCACATCTTAACCAAAGATTTGTATACAATAACGATACTCCGTTAAACGCACCTAATGTAAACTATGAGTCCGCTTATCATAACGGAGAAGCGGGAGTAGTAAAGTTTATATTAAACCAAATTAATCAGGCTCGTATTTTATGAAAAAACCAACAAAGGCTAAAAAGCCAGCAGTTAAAAAGCCAGAAGCAAAACCAGTCGAAGCTAAACCTGTAGAGGCTACGGTTGTTATTGAAGATTCCAGCAAACAACATTTAGAGAATATTGGATTTAAGTTTGAGTGGCTACAGGCTATTGGCAAGGCATATAAGTTTGAGGGCTTTGAGTACGTTAAGAAGTTTAGTGCTTTTCGATGTATTCAAGAAGATCGCCATGTAGAGTGGATTGACGTAAATACGCTTGCGTTACTAAATGGCAAGCAAGCATTATGTGTTATATTAAATAAACACCAGCCTTTATCGAAGGCTAGAAAAATTATACAACTACCTTGGGATAAATTATGAGTTTAGAAGATCAGGCCGCAGAAGAAACGTCTAGCGATACCCTGTTAGATTCGGCAACACCAGAGTTACAAGAGGGAGAGTATTTTCTCTCAGAAGGAATTAAAGGGACAGGAGAAGCGCCAGAGTGGTACAACGGCTCTAAGTATAGTTCTGTAGCAGAGCAAGCTAAAGGCTACAGCGAACTAGAAAAAAAGTTTGGTGGGTTTACGGGCGCACCTAAAGACGGTTACTCTGCACCAGAAGGTATAGAGTCTGACGATGCTTTGCTGTCTGAGTTACAAGAGTTTGCTACTAAAAACAATATGTCTCAAGACACGTTTAGCGAAGCGTGGGAGTTACTTTCAGCTCAAGCAGGGGCTGTAGAAGAAGTGTCTCAAGAGCAGGAAATGGCTAAACTAGGCGATAACGCCCAGCAACGTATTAATACCGTTGATGGGTTTTTAAGAAACAATCTTGACGCGGCAGCATACGAGGAAGTTAGCAGAAAAGTAACTAATGCCGATGCTATTGAATTAATAGAAGCAATAGTTAGCGCAACTGCTCCCGCTAAACTGCCTATTGACGGTGGAGAGCATCCTGCTGGCTTAACGTGGTCTGACATTGAAACAGAAATGTTTAAAAAGAACGAGCGCGGTCAAATGTTGCGAAGCGTAGACCCTAGCCATGAAGCAAAAATTCAAAAAATGTTGCAAGAGTTTGGTGGCGACAAGCCCTATCAAAAAATGGTAGGTTGATTCTTTGAGGGTATTTAGTTATAATCGCTTAACTGGATACCCTTTCTTTAGGCCCAGTAAAATTTAGGTTGAATGCTGACCAATTTTACTGGGTACTCAGCACAAACCTTGAAAAATTTAATTACTCTTTTTCGAGGAAATCATTATGAGTAAGTTTCTATCTGCTGTAGCTGTCACAGAGTTTGACAGCATGGTTAAGCAAGCCTATCAAGGCATGGGTATGCTTCGACCAACCGTAACACAACGCAACAACGTAACTGCTGATACCTATAAGTTTAGACGTATGGGTAAAGGTATGGCTAATCAAAAATCTACTTCTGACATTGTAACTCCAATGAACGTAGAGCATGAGCTTATTACTTGTACTCTAGCTAACTGGAATGCACCAGAGTATACCGATCTATTTGATGCCGCTGAAGTAAACTTTGATGAGAAGCAAGAGCTAGCTGAAACTGTAGCTGGAGCTTTGGGTCGTCGTGACGATCAGATTATCATTGACGCGCTAGACGCATCTACTCCTTTGACTTCTACTGTTGGCACTGCTATTGGTGGCGCAGGCTCTAACCTTAACATGGCTAAGATTATCAAAGCTAAGGTTGAGCTAAAGAAGCAAGGCGTTAATACTCGCGGTGGAGATTTCTACGCGGTTATTGAGGCTGACGGTCTTGGTGGATTGCTAAATGACGACAAGGTATCTAACAGCGATTATCAGGCTATTAAGGCTTTGGTAAACGGTGAAATTAATACTCTTGCTGGATTTAACTTCTGCATTCTTGAAGATCGTGTAGAGGGTGGCCTAACAGAAGCCGCTAACGTAGTAGATTCTTACTTCTACCACACTCAAGCGGTTGGCCTTGCTACTGGCATTGCTCCTAAAACTGAAATCAACTGGATACCTGAGCGCACATCATGGCTTACTAACGGCAACCTGAAGGCTGGTGCTGTCGTTCGTGACTCTGGCGGTTTGGTTAAAGTTCAATACACTAAGACTGCATAAGGAGATTTATTATGGCTTTTTCAAGAGACGGCTTATGCCGAGTTGGTGGTAGTGGTAACGGTGGCGCTACTTGGCAATATAGCACTACTGATGCTACGTCAGCGGTTGTAGCTGACACTAACTATTTTGCTAGCGCAAAAGAAGAATTGGCGGCTGGAGATATGCTGTTAATTACTGGAACTACTGGAAGCACTCCTACGGGGCGACTTTCCTTTGTTGAGTCAAATAACGGCACTACTGTTGTTTGTGCCGCCGGTTTAGTAATTACCGCCTAAAACTGAATGGGGGCTTCGGCCCCCTTTCTTAACGAGGTCTTTATGGCAGAAAAAATTAAGCTAATTTCTAACGCATTAATATTAATTGGTGACCTGCCTATTACGTCTTTAAGCGGAAATGATCGCGCACAGACTGTAGCAAATAACTTGTACGACAACATTGTACAAAACGAATTATCTAAATACCGATGGGGTTTTGCTAAACGTAAAGCGCACCTTGCTTTAACAACTGATACTCCTGTAGGTGACGAATTTAAGCACGTTTATCAAATTCCTACTGATTTGTTAGTTTTAATTAAGATTGACCCTTTTGTTAATTATCGAATATATGGCGATAAAATACACGCTAACACTTCTGGCCCCCTGTATGCTGAATACACTGCCAACGTTAGAGAAGGCGAATGGCCTGCATATTTTGCTAAGATGATAGAATATGCCTTAGCCATGGACTTTGCCCCATCTATACGGGATAGCGCGGCTTCTGCTGATATGAACGCATCGCAATACATTAATGCGTCACGCATGGCAAGATCAACCGACGCCCAACAACACCTTACAATTCCATTACGAGATCACCCCTTTATATCTGTGAGGCATTAATGGCCTTTAATATTTATGACTTTACGCAAGTAGGTCAACAAGGGGAAGGGTCTTTGTGGTCTTACGATAATGCAGAATCCGTATCTACTTTATTAGCCGCTGGTTATTTTAATCAAGTGGGGTACGCTATGGTGTCAGGTGACACTATCCTGTTACCCCAGCAAGGCCCAAGTGTTGCATTAGATGTGCAATCAATAACAAGCGGAGTAGTTACCGTTTCGTTGCAGGGCAAAAGCCCATTAAGCAATCCTTCTTTTACCTATACTGGTGGCTTGCTTACAGGAATTGCTTATGGTGGCGGTCAGACCAAAGTTTTATCTTATACGGGCGGTGTGCTAAATACTATCGTCTTAACTGCTAACGGTGTAGTTACTACCAAAACTCTCAATTACACCGCTGGTGTATTAACCAGTATTACGGAGAGTTAAATGGTTGATCTTGTAACAATAGCACAGACTGACAGCACCAATGATGGTTCTGGCGCCTCTACCATTATGGAGCCGCCGCAGGTTGATAACGCAACCGATGACGCGATATTAATAAAGGTTACGCAGTCATTAAATAACTCTGCCAACGTCAGTAATATAAACGTCACTACCCCTACTGGCTATACTTTATTAAGAGATTTGCGTGATGGTGAGGTGCGCTCATGGCTCTACTACAAACGCTCTACAGGTTCGGAAACAATACCCACTGTAATCTCTGACACTACTGCAAAATGGACTTGCACCACGGCTGTGGTTACTGATGTAGATTGGGTCAATGGGGGTGTAGCGCAACAAGTCAGTAATACAGGTGGCGGTGATCAACAGTCTCCCGATTTAACTACAGACTCTAGCGGCACGGCCTCCGCCATTGTGTGTTTCTTTTCTTTAGAAAGGCGGGCGGTGCAAGGTTTTAGGTATCCTCAAACACGACCCGAAACTGTATATGGCGGAACGGTTAGTACAGGAACGGGAGAGGGGGTCGATAATGCGGCAGGCGCAGGTTTTGACTTTATCACTGATCGAAATACCGTTTGGGAGGGGCCTTTCTGGGAAACCAGTGCGGGCGCTGACAGTTTAGCCATAAATGTAGAGGTGTTGGTTCAAGGCAACATTATTCCTTTACAGTCAAGTACCTTTGTTACACAGAGAGCGCCTGACAACTCTTTGCAAACTACTATGAACTGGTGTCGTGAAATAGTCGATAGTGGTAAGGACTTAGATGGTAATACATTAGATACTTGGTCATTTAATGCTTCCAGTGATGTGAGTGCGGCCAGCGATACAATCACTATTACTGGTCACGGCATGGACGAGTCAATGGTGTTGTATTTTACAGACGGTGGCAACACCGCACCGGCGGGTTTGTCTAACGACACTTTTTACTATGCCTTTCCACAGGATGCAAACACCATAAAACTTTGTACTGTGAATGAAGACACTGACAACATTGCTGATTACTACTACAACGGTACAACGCAAAGACCTGTTGTAAACATTACGGGTATAGGCACAGGTACAATGACCTTTACCGAAGCTAGAATGATTAATGCAGCACAAAGCATTCTTGATGTTTTAAGGCCAAGCCCCGGCTCAAGTGCAAACATAGGGCCTGCGCCGGCTTCTTATATAGGAGATGGAGGATATAACCAAAATTTTGTGGCTACAGCGCAAAGGTTTAACTCTGTGTTTGATGCAACCGGCGAAACCATTACTTTTGAGTTGCAAGTAAACGGTTTTGGCAGGCTTGACCGCGTTTTAATGACCCTAATAGATGAAGATGGTGATTGGATAAACTGGAAACTGTATCAAAAACCCGTTAGCCCTAATTCCACAGGTCAACTGATCTATCAATTTCAGGTAGATCAAGCAAGCGTTAAGGCTTTAAAGTATCAAGAGCACGGCACGTTTGACCACACTAGAATTAGGTATTTAGTTATTGCGGGGCGAGGCAACAACGTATCAACCAATAGGTTTCTTGCAATTAGCTCCGCTTCATCCGTAGTCAACCTTGGCGGTGCTTTTACTGTTATTGGTGGGGCAAACACTACGTTGACGCAGCTTGTCGAACTTGCAGAGACTTATACCTCTAGTATTACAAAGCCTTCTGACTTGCAGGTTGTATCTACAATCCCACTAGCCATTGGTAATGGCACAAGTGATGTTTCTTTTGTTGACAGCGAGAAATCTATTGCATTCCCACCACTGGCTGACGGCATTAACACCTTTCAAAACTACTTAGATTCGCTAGGTGTCGCCATTAACGCAACGTCTGGAAGCACTGTAAAGTTACAGAATTCACAGATTGGTGCGTCTGTGCCATACACCTTTGACGTAACTGCGGCAAGCGGAGCTACCATTGACTTAACGGGTAACTCTTACGTCTTTGGTACTACCTCGCTAGATGCCGATGCTGCCTACAATAGACAGTTGTTTGTTGGCGGTGAAGGCGTAAAAGACAACGGAGCAGAGATTAGAAACTCCACCTTTATCGTTAACTCCCAGTTAGGGGCCGATAAGGGCATAGTCGATTTAGACTCAAACACCGACATAGAATCAAGCGCGTTTGAGCTATCGTCGGGTACAACTACAGGGCATGGGATTAAAATTATTGCCGCAGGTTCTTATACCCTTAATGAGCTAACATTTAACAACTTTGGCGCTGATGGGTCTAGCACTGCCGCCGTGTATAATGACTCAGGCGGGGCAGTGACCATTACAAACAGCGGAGGCACTGCGCCCACAGTACGAAACGGTACAGGGGCTTCAACGATAGTACAAGACCCACCGCAACCCATAAGCATTACCAACATATCCGCAGGGTCACGCCTACAGATTCACAATGTCACAACTTCTACCGAAACAGTAAACCAAGTGGTCGCAGGTACGTCATACACTAGCTCATACACGGAGGGCGTAGAGTACACGGACGGTGACACTGTGCGAGTCCGTCTGACCAAGCTAGGTAAAGACGAGTGGTCTGGTAACGTCTTAGACACCAGTTCTGGCTTTAGCGTGTTGGCTGAACAGGTTGACAGTGCGGTATATGCCGCTATGGGTGTTGATGGGTCTACTGTCACAAAGTTTGCGGCTGACTATGCACAAAACGATGTTAATCTTATTATTGGCACTGATTGGACTATGGCTGAATTGTACGCTTGGTGGATGTATAACCTAACGACTGAGCAAGGTATCAGAGAATTCTTTGGTGGAATTACTGCTATTGACCAATCTAACTTTAGAATTAACGCTGCTATTGTTAATCTTTTCTTAGATAACAATACAAACGCTAGTCATAAACAAACAGACAACCGTAGATTATTTAGAGATACAGGGGACGGGTATCCTATTAAATCACCTACTACCAGTGGTTATGGCTTAGATGCTGTGTGGCGTAATACCATTCTTATAGCAGAAACAGGAGTGTCAGGACTAACCCCTGCTGAAAGTGCTAAACTAGACGTTATCTCAGACGTAGATAGCAATACTAAATTAATACCAGCTTTATTATAGGTTATACATGAGCAAGACAACTTTATTACAATCTAGTTTTGTTAGTGGTGAATTATCACCTTTACTTCTTGGGCGTACTGATCTTGAGCAATACGCTCAG
>TARA_R100000541_G_scaffold27785_1_pt1 | contig 10555 bp, 7 predicted proteins | sample TARA_R100000541 | Tara Oceans TARA_R100000541 (sample SAMEA2621416) | marine metagenome | biome: marine biome (ENVO:00000447); feature: surface water layer (ENVO:00002042); material: "saline water (ENVO:00002010), including plankton (ENVO:xxxxxxxx)" | depth 5 m | reverse complement strand
GGGACGTAGGCAGCGGTGCGAAAGACATTGCTCGTAATAATCCCGAAGCACTCACTTTAGCTGCTATTATAGGTTTGGGAGGAATTCCTGGTGGAAAACCTTTTCTTGGAGGAAAGATTGGCTTACCTAGTTTAAAAGGATCAGGATTTAAAATTCCAGGTTTAGACGCGGTTACAAAAGCTATAGGTAGTTTAGACCAGGTTATAACAAGCCCAACAGCAAATACTGTTGTACAAGGTGATGGTGTTCTTGGAACAGCTCAAAATATATTAGGTAGTCTTTTTTCAAAAGATGCGGACGGCAATTCGAAAGTTGGATCTGGCATATTGCCACTTATTGCAAGTTTTCTTATGAAAAAAGAACTAGAAAAAGAAAAAGCAAGAGCGCTAGGGGGTCCTGACTACTCTGGTGAGTATGGAGCAGTAGATGAGTTGTTTGGAAGTAAATTTGGAATAGGTTCAAATCCAAACAAAAATTTTGTTTTTGAAGATTTGCAATATAATCCTAAGGACGGTAAACGTTATGATTTTTATGAAGATGGAGTGTATAAAGATTATGTAACAGATGACGAAGGAAATATTACAAATTATCAAAATGAGATTGGTGTTAGACGTCCAAGTGATCAGGTACAGCCATTGCAGAGTGGTGGAATTACAAATGCAGGAATGCTAAAACAGCCATTTAATCCTGGTAATCAAATATCAGGAATATTAACAAGAGCTTACGGTGGTGGAACAGATCCAGAAATATTTGATCCACGTATGAGTGGTAACCAAATGATGAATCAAATAAAAAAGAATCCAGGTATAACAGAATTTTTCCCACCTCAATTTGGCGAAATAACTGGACCAGGAGGACCGAAAGACGATAAAATTCCAGCTATGTTAAGTGATGGTGAATTTGTTATGACTGCAAAAGCAGTCGACAACGCAGGAGGTCCTAAAGCAATGTATAACTTAATGAACAAATTAGATCCTGAATCATCTAAGGGAAAAGGAATAATTTAATGGCGGATATATATTATACAGGTAACAGAGCAGCTCCTTACCTTGAAGAATACCAAAGAAAACTTTTAGAAGGTGCTTTTCAAAAAACAAAAACAGCAGATCCAGCAGGAATTGCAAAACAAGGAATTGCAGGTTTTCAACCGTTTCAAACGGGAGCAATGGCAGGAACGGCAGGTTTGTATGGATATGATCCTACCACAGGATTACCTACTGGAACAGGAGCTCAATATGATCCAGCTTTTACAAAAGCTCAAACAAGTGTTGACACAGGTGCAACTTCGGCAGCAATGGGAATACCAGCACTTCAAAATGCAATTAAACAATTTGATCCTAGTGCTAGTAACTACAAACAATTTTTTAATCAGTATCAAGCTGATGTTACTAAAGACGCTCTTCAACAAGTAGACGAGCAAGCTGCTATTCAAAGAAATCAATTACAAGATCAAGCACAACAAGTAGGAGCCTTTGGTGGTTCTCGTCAAGCGATACAAGAATCAGAACTAGATAAAAATATTTTAGATATAAAATCTAGACGTATATTTCAAGATTTAGCAACGAATTTTCAACAAGCACAGGATAAAGCTATTGGAACATATGAATCTTCTGCGGGAAGAGGATTGCAAGGAGCAGGAGTCTTTGGGCAATTAGGTGTAAATCAAGCAGGTCTTGGATCTCAAGGAGCAGGTTTAGCTCAACAACAATTTGGATTAGATCAACAAGGTCTTGGATCATTATTCCAAATGGGAGCTCAACAACAAAATCAACAACAACAAGTATTTAATGAGCAATTTAGACAAGATACTTTAAATAGACAAGAACCGTATCAACGTTTAAGTTATTTTGGTGATATTTTAAAAGGAATTCCTTCTTATCAACAAACTCTACAACAAAAACCAACTCCGTATACTAATCCACTGCTCGGAGCTCTCGGCGCAGGATTAGGAACTTATGGAATTTTATCAGGAAACACTGGTGATTCATCAGGTGCATTTTCTATGTTTAAACGTGGTGGAAGGGTAGGAAATTAATATGGTTCAATACGGAAGTGGTGATAATATTTTTGATGAAGAAGACGATTTTGAAATAACAAACCCTGAAGTACAATCTCTTGCATATCCTAATGTTTTATCCTCTTCTTTTTTCCCTGAAGAACCAACATATACAAATCCAGATCCTATGCATCTTTTGCCTTTTTTAGTAGATAAAGAGTCTCATTTAAAAGATTTTCCTCTAGCTCAACTTACTCAAGAACAAATAGACGCTGCATATAGTAATACGGATTTCTCACCACAAAAAAAAGGTGCGTTAGCTAAATTTGGTTTTGGTTTACTTAGACCAACCGTGGGTGGCCGAATTGGTGAAGTTTTAGCGGAAGGTGGTCAACAATTAGCTTCTGATCTTTCACAAATTAAAACAGCCGAACAATCAGAAGCAAAGCAAAACGCTCAAGCACGAATTAAAACTGAAATGGACCAAAGAGCACAAAACGTATTACAAGAAAAAGAGATTTGGAACATGAACCGAGAACTAATGATGAATGCATCATCAAATAAATATGAAGCAGATCTTAAAAAAGATCAAGATTTACGATCTATTTATCATGATCAATTAAAATCGTCGGCAGCTAAATTTATGGATTACCAATTAGAAGGTACTAAACCTAAAAAAGTTACAATTGCATACAAAGATGCAGAAGGAGACTTAGGTACACCATTTGATGCGTTTGTAGTTCAAAATATTACAGAAAATGGAGGTTTGTCTGCACCTCAATATTATAAACCTACAAACAATATTGGAACAGATGGACTTCCTGAAATGCAATTAATACAAAATCCTCAAAATATTGTATCAATACCTCTTAGTCAAAGTGGAACACCTGACGATTACAGGAATCCAAAAGGCATGGTAACATTTAGAGATATATTAACAGGATTGCAAACAACAGATAGAGCGTTGTTAACATTAGATGAACTTGAACAGTCTTTTCTCGATAACCCCTCTAGAGCTGGTTTTATTGCTGGAATTAAAGGACGTGTTCAAACATACATGCAAATATTTAGTGATTTATACGGAGAACAATTTAATGGTTTTTTCAGTGAGGATGATTTGGTATCGTTTAACGAGAACAGCGGAATATCAAAAGTTTATGAAACTGGACAATATAAAGGACAAAAAATAGAAAAATTTCAAAACATGGCTTCTTCTATTTCTGTATATTTAAATGATCCTAATGTTCAACAAGATATTGCAAATGGAGATATTAGTCCAAAGGATATTAAGGCTTTAGAATCAGCAAATAAAGTTTTTGATCAATTAGGGGCGTCAGGGTATGCTCAAATGCAAGCGGATAAAACAGGTGGAACTAATTTTTATGGAGAAAACAAATTTAAAGGAACAGATGGAAGAACAGATGAAGAAGAAAAACAAGCTATTTTTAAAAAACTTCGTTTTTTTGATACAGATTTACCAGCCAACCAAGTTAGAGCAAACTCTATTATTTATGCAATAGCAAGAGCTCGTAAATCATCAGGACGATTAAACTTAGATGATATTGAACGTGCGGCAAAAGATTTAAACATATATGGTGATTCATCAGCAGACGTTATTACTAAACTTGGTGTTCTTCGACAACAATTAACAAGAAACAGGGAAGATGCTTTAGCTAATATAAGAATTATGTTTGGACAGGGAAAAGACAACTATTATGATCAACTTATAGATATGGGATATGCAACTTATAATAGAGATAGAACTTTAGTATACGTACAAGATCCTAAAGAAACGGGTTACTACCCTGTAACACGAACGGATGTAAGTACGTTATCAGGAGATATTAAAGGCATGGAATTTGAACCAGGAACGGGTTTTGATTATAGTATAGGAGTTGAAAATTAATGGAAACTGTAGGATTTAATTATGATCTGTCACAACACGGAATTGATAAAGTTATTAAAATTCAATTACGTAGTGTAGTTAATGGAAAAACCCCTGAACAACAATTTCCACGTGATACTATAGAACAACAAGAACTAAATAAAATAATTTTAAAAGAATTAGAAATGAATAAAGCATCTGTTGTTAACAATGCTGCATCTTTAGGTGAACTCAGAAAAAATATGATTAATGATCCAATTGGAACAATGATAAAAAAGAAAGCTGCCGATGCAGTAACAAGTCCAGGCAATCAAGGTATAAATTTGGGGACAACATTAAAAGAAATAACTGAACTACTTCCTTTTGGAAACGAATTTGAGCCAAAAAAAGCGGGTCAAGGTATTATAAACACAGCAGCTAAACTAATGTCGGGCACTTCACAGGTAGGTTCGAGTGCAGGAGAAGTTGGTGATCTTGATCCAAAGCAAATGATTACAGACGTAGGAGTTATTGCAACCGATTTAGCATTAGCAGGTCAATTAACAAAAGATTTTCCTAACAACACATTTACCACAAGAAATGCGATTTTTAATCAACTAAAGAAAAATCCTGCTTTAGGTTTTGCTTCAGTTGTTGCAACAAACGTTGCTGCAAAACAAGCAGGAGATGCGTTTTACGATTTATCTAATAAGTTAGCACGTTACATTATGGAACTTCCTGATCCTGAAGAAGCTTACAAGAAAAATGAAAATATACGTAATATGATAGACGCAAGAACAGAATTAATGTGGACTGGTGGTGCAATGGGATTACAACACGTTTTCCCTCTTGTTAAAAGAATGGTAGGAAAAAATATATTTAAAATATCTGATGACCTAAAACTTCAAGTTGGAGAAATAAGAAATCCTGAAACAGGATTAATGGAACCTATTAATGAAAATATGTTAGCATTAGCTAAACAATACAACATTCCAATGAATGTTTTTTCCACTTCTCCTTCTAGTTTTGTTAAAGGAGCTGGATCTGTTATTGGTTTATTTCCTTTTGTAGCAACCTCTGCACGACAAGCACAAAATGCACAACAAGTTGCATTTGCTAGAGAAATAAACAGCACGTTAAATAATTTATCACCAATAGGTTTATTTAGTGACTCTAACGTTGTAGCAACTAAAAGTTTTAAAACGATGATAAATAAATTTACGTCTACTAAAACAGCTTTATACAAAAGAGCTCTGAGAATAGGAGACGAAATAAACGATGATTTTTTACCCACTCACCGTATAAAAGAGATAGCTGAAAATTTAGAATTAGAAACATATGGAGGAAAAAGACCAAAAGGTAATGAAGGATCTTTAAGATTAAATCAACCTGATTATGACAGACCACAAGACGTAGATAGTTTATTAGCAGGTTTTATTGGAAAACAAACTGATTATGTTGATGCTTTAATTGACATGCAATATTTAAAAAAAGATTTTATTAGTGCTAGAGAATTTAAAAAACTACAAACTCAATTTAACGCTTTAAAAAGGAAAGCTGCCGCAGATAGTGAGTTAGGAACGGAATTAGGAGGGGTTGATAACTTTACAAAAGCAATGATTCACACGTTAGATGATTTTGAAAACTTCAAACAATTTGATGATCCTGCAAAAAAGGCATTAGTAAATCAATTTTCTGGAGCAATGGGTATTGCTAATAATTTTTTCTTTAATAACGTTAACTACACAAAAGGTCGAGTTGCACAAATTTTAGGATTAGCTGATAAAAACATTGCCAAGGCTACCGAGGATATCGATCCAACTATGTTAACGGGAGAACAAGTATTAAAAATATTATTTAATGATGAAACACTGTACTCACCAGCTGCTATCAAAGAAATGAAAACAGCCATGCCTCCTGTAAAATTAGCAAACGGAAAAATAGTAGATCCTGTTGCAGCAGTAGCAAGAACTTACATAGATGATCAATTACGTGAAACTACTAAATATATAAGTGGTAGTTTAAAATATACAGGGCAATCTGGAATGATTGGAGGAACGTTTAAAAAAGGAGCAAGTTGGTTAAGTGGTAAAGAAGAAGGAGTAAAACAAGCTAGTGCTAATTTTAATATTCCCATTATAGATGTTCAAGCTTTAAAAAAATCATTTGGATTAGATAATCCAAACAAAATGGAAGCAATGCAAGAAATTTTTGGTAAAGAACAATATGAAAGAATGAGAAATATTGTAGCTCTGGGTGATACAATACAACAAACAAATTTTGGTGACGTATCAGCTTTTGTTAAACGTCGTGGTTTTTTAGGTGGAATTAATGCTATAACTAATTTAGCATTTGCTGGTTTCGTTGCAAACAATCCTTTTGGTAATATTGGTTATGTTTTAATGGCTCGATACGGTATGAGTAAAATGGCTGATCCTAAATTTATGGAAGGTCTTACTAAAACTATGAATCCTGAACTTTCTGATATGGCTAGACGTCAAGCTCTTATTAATACTATTGCTCTTACTCCTGAACTTTCTATGGGAATGTCAGAAGGAAAAGAAGACGTACCTTCAGAATTACAAAATTTAGATACAGGTAACCCTTACGATGTAATGAAATACATGATTTTTATGTCAAATAATAACGTAACTTATCCTGGTTCAGAAAATATGGAAATACAAATAGGACCTGATGGTTTTGCACAGGACGTAAAATTATCAAAAGTAGATAGTAAAAATGAATTTAGTATTGATTCACAAGGTGTAGCAAATGACTTGCAAGAAATGGAAGTAAGTACAGCAACTGAATCAGTTGAGCCAAGTAAAGATCCATTTTTAAACGTAGATTTTGATCAAATGATACAAAATACAGGCGTAGGTATGGGAACAGAAGCAGCTCAAAAACAATTAAGTGAAGAACAGCGAGTAGCTTTGGCGTCAGGAAATCTTGATCAAGCTATAGCAATGGGAAGTAGGAGAGGGTAACAGTAATGGCAAAAAGAACAAAAGAACAGCGCAAACGAGATAATATTAAAAAAGAAACAGCTCGACGAATTGCTGAAGGTGATAGATCATCATATATTAGTAAATCAGCTAAAAAATATGGATTAAATATACCTAAAACTCCTGGAAAAGGAAGATATACCAAGTCTACAGTTAATCCAATGGATAAATTTGAGGGAGCAAAAGACCGAGTTAGATCTAATCAAGCTTATTTAGCTCAGTCAGACAGAGATTTTAAAAAGAAAATGGAAGATTTTAATCGTAAAAGAATTATAGATGACTCTAGAACTGGCTCAATGGATAAATCAGATTTTACAGGGTATAAAGATGGTTTATTTGGACTTCGTGCAGGGAACTTTAAAGATCAACCTCAATATTTTACTAATCCTGAAACAGGCAAAACAGTTGCAATTAATAAAGCCCGTCAAGGTTTAACATCGGATGAATATAACGAATTCATTAATAAATTTCAGGGTCCAGGTACTACAGAACGTAAAGCTTTCCAAAACACATTTCCTTTTTCTAGTGGACAAACTGTTAGAAATTTAGCAAAGATGGCTGTTCCTTCACCTTTAAGAGCTATTGCTAAAGGAATAAGTGGTAGTGATTTGGGAAAAATGACTAGTGATTTGGGTGGAAGAAAATTTAAAAATTTTGTAAGTAAATTTGGAACTAACACTGATAATAAACTATTAGAACTACAAGAAGATTCTAAAAAAGATACAAATGAGTTAATAGATGAGGTAGAAAATTCATCTAAATTTAGAAATTATTTAAGTAATTTTCCTGAACAACAAACACCAGAGTACGATGTGGTAGATGATGAAGTAATTACAGAATATAACCCTGTTATTGATGATGCAAGAAGGAAAGCCGCTTATGTTGAAATGAAAACAGGCGTAGACACCTCTTCTTTTAGCCCTGATAATATTAACCAATTATATGATAGAGAAAAGAAAAAAGAAGAAACAATGGGATTTCAAGAAGAAAATTTAAACACACCAGGAGTTATAGATCTTCAACAGGGAAATATGATAAATATTTCAGGAGATCAATCAACGGATCCTGATATTTTTGAAGAGGCGTCAGAAACAGAGTATGTGGATCCTAATGACGTTATTAATCAAGGAAATATTAATACAGGTTTTTCTGATATACCTTTAGTAGATCCTTCTGGAGTATATACGGATGGAACTCCTTATTATGCTCGTGACTTAGAAAAGAGAGCTGACGGTGGTTACTTAACGGAAGATGATTATACAAATATGTCAACTTATGAAAAACTTGCAAGAATAAATAGAGATGCGTATGGATAGAGATTTTAATCTAAGGAACGCAGTTTGGTTTGCAATGATTTTAGTAAGTGCTGGCAGCGTGTATGGCATGATGTCACAAAAAGTAGCAGCAATTGAAACAAAGCAATCAAAATTAGAAACAATAATAATAAAAGATATACCAGAAATAAAAGAACGGGTGATAAGACTTGAAGTGTTACTCGAACAAGCATTAGCTAGAAAATAATATTTTTTTAGGATCTTCTCCCATAACCTGACTAGCAAGATCAATCTTTGCGTTTAACGCTTTCACTATTCTTTCATCAATAGTATTCTCTGCAATTAAATCAACGTAGGTAACTTTATTTGTTTGTCCTATACGATGAGCTCTATCTTCTGATTGCATGCGTACTTCTAAACTATAGTCATTCGAGAAATACACCACAGTGTGAGAAGAAGTAAGAGTAAGACCATAACCTCCTGTTTTGGGATTTCCCACGAAGAACCGAAGATCATCATCATTATCTTGAAAACGATCCACAATATGCTGACGATCAGAATCTTTTGTATCACCATAATAAGAAGCCACACTTTGTTTACCATAAATATCTCCTATTGCTTTTTCTATAGCCTGTATGTCGTGGCGATACACAGCCCATATAATTACCTTACCACCTGTCTCTTCTAAGACATTTAACAATTCTTGTAGACGATTATTTTTTAATGAAATTACTTCACCTTCGTCAGTTTTTACATGACCACATGTAATTTGATGTAATCGTATAATTTGTGTCAAAACTGTGGCAGCTGTCATCATTTTATTATCTTCTAAAAATGTTAACGCTGATTTTTTCATCTCTACATATGCTTTTAATTGTTCAGGTGTCATTACCACATTTCTTTTTGTGTACAGTTTTTCAGGAAGATCCAGGCATTCACTTTTTAAAATGCGTGTAGAAAAATCTTTTATTTTTTCCTGCAACTCGTCTAAACGTTGATACTTAACAATGTGTTGAAACGAATGACTGCCCACGGATCTCTGCACAATAACAGCATACCTTGCACGGAAACTATAATAACTTTGTTGGTCAATTAACCAAGGATCAAGAAACTGGACCTGGGAAAATATATCAAGGGGAGATTTCGTAACAGGAGAACCTGTCATAATTCTCCTATACTTTGCTAAGTCACGCAGCTTCAAAATATTTTTTGTTCGTTGAGCATTGTGATTTTTAATAGTGGTTGATTCGTCTATGCAAGCCAATGACTGGTTTTTCAACAAGAAACTATACGCAAAGTCATAACCACGTTTTGTAGATAACGCTTCGATGTTCATAATAAAAATGGTTAAGTCATCAACGATCACGGACAACTGCTCAAGCTCTGTCTTTTCTTCTTTTTTTGGAGAAGCTGACCAAATAGCTACTCTATATTTAATATGTTCAGACAAATGTATTTTTAATTCATTACGCCAATTACGTTTAATACCATTCGGTACAATAATAAGAGCAGAATTAATCTTACCTTTATCGTATAAAATAGCAATATTATCAATACATACCTTAGTCTTACCTGTACCCATTTCCATAAAAAGAGCCCAAACTTCTTTATTCCAACTTTCTTTCAACGCATTTAATTGATGTTGAAAAGGTTTCGTTTTAAATCTATAATCCATAATAACTTTCTAATTTTGTAATATAAAGGTTGCATTAATAACCCACAAAGATTAAAGGAGCAAGTAGAAAGATGGAAATTAAAAAAGGAAAAGTTTTTTTAGTACAAGAAAATCCTTATGTAAATGTACTTAGTGCAGCAGAATATGGAGATATTACTGTGCTGTTTGAAAGTGGTCAACAAATTATGTTTAGCCCACAGCCAGCAATAAAAAAATTACGTAGAAAACTAAGAGACTTTTGTGATGATGATCATCTTTTGATGATGGGTGATCCAGCAGCAATGGGTATTGCTTGTTGTATTGCTTCAGATATGAATCGTGGTAGATTCAAGATACTTAAATGGGATAAAATTCAAAAAAGATATTATTCTGTGAGTGTCAACATTAACGAGAAAGGCGAAATAGATGAGCAGGATAAACTTTGAAGGTGATGCAGTAGCAAATATAGAACAAACAGGTCTTGAATCTGTAGCTGAATTACTACGATCACAACTAGCATTAGAGGCTTCAATTGAAGCACATGAAGATCAATTAAAGAATTATAAAGAACAGTTACGCAAATTATCAGGAGAAATTATTCCTGAGAAAATGGCAGAACTAGGTATGACATCAACAGAAATGTATGACGGCTCTAAAGTTCAAATTGTAGAAGATATATATGTATCTATACCTAAAGACCCACAGAAATCAAAAGCGTGTTATGAATGGTTAGAAGACAATGGTTTAGGCGACATTATTAAA
>TARA_R100000541_G_scaffold1201_16_pt1 | contig 10580 bp, 7 predicted proteins | sample TARA_R100000541 | Tara Oceans TARA_R100000541 (sample SAMEA2621416) | marine metagenome | biome: marine biome (ENVO:00000447); feature: surface water layer (ENVO:00002042); material: "saline water (ENVO:00002010), including plankton (ENVO:xxxxxxxx)" | depth 5 m | reverse complement strand
CAGGGCGCCCAGTCGGTAAGGCTGACCCAATGCCGACAGAATCCTTTCGCCTATCTGCTCGGCCTGGGCCGCTGCGTATTCCGCCTTGGCGTCCAGATCTTCGAGCATGACCACGAATTCGTCGCCGCCGAGGCGGGCAACGGTGTTGATGCCACGGACCTCACCGCTCAGGCGTTCGGCCACCATGCAGAGCAACTGGTCGCCGGCCTGGTGGCCATGAAGATCGTTGATGTTCTTGAAGTTATCCAGATCGATGAACATCAGCGCGCCGTAATGCTGGCTGCGTACAGTGGCTGCCAGGGCCTGCTTGAGGCGATCGAGCAACAGGCGACGGTTGGGCAGGCCGCTCAGAGGGTCGTAAAAAGCGAGGTTATGAATGCGTTCTTCGGCTTGCTTGCGTTCGGTAATGTCGGTGAAGGCCGCCACATAGTTGGACACAGCGCCCTGAGCGTCGAGCACGGTGCTGATCGACAGCCACTCGGGGTATACCTCGCCAGTCTTGCGGCGGTTCCAGATCTCGCCCTGCCACGCCCCTGTCTGCTGGATACTGCGCCACATGGTCAGGTAGAAATCGGGCGCGTGGCGACCGGAGGCGAGCAGGCGCGTGTCTTGTCCGATGGCCTCGTCTGCGCTGTAGCCGCTGATCTCGGTGAATGCCTGGTTAACCTGCAGGATGCGGTTCTTGGCGTCGGTGATGATCATGCCCTGCTGGGATTCGAAGGCGATTGCGGCGATGCGACGCTCCTGTTCGGCTTTGGCACGCTCGCTGATGTCACGGCTCAAACACACCACGGCTGGCTTGTACGGTTGCGCCAGTGGCAGGCGCTGGGCGCGTACTTCGAATATCTTCAAGCCGTTTGCGGTCTGGATAGAATATTCAAGCAGGCCGGGTGTGCCGCTGGAAAGTGTGTCACGAATCAGTTCGCGGAAGCGTTCTGCCTGGATGGGAGGGAGCACATCATCCACAGTCTTACCGATCAGGTTTTGGCTGCCTCCTTGAAGCAGCGACGAGTCGTTGGCGATCACCTCCAGGTAGCGACCGTCCTCATCAAGCACCAACAGCACGTCGGGGATCGCCTGAGTGATTGCCCTTAAACGTGCCTCACTGAGATGCATCGCACGTTCAATCTGGTCGCGTCTGAGCAGATCGGCCAATAGCAGACCTAATAGCATTACCGCTGTTGGCAGCACCAGCAACATGGGCACCGCAACCTGCTCGAGTGTAGGTGCGACAAGCTGAGCCGGTAACAACAACAGTGAGGCTACGACACCGCCATGCAGGACCAGGCCAAAGATCAGCAATTGCCAGCTGCCGACGGCGATCTGGCCGCGGCGATGGAAATGACGGTAGGCAAGGCCCAGAGCGATGGGTAACAGTACGTTGATCAACCCGACCCAGACGCCTACGCCACCCACCCACAGCCGATACGCGCCGGCAACCAGCCCCGCGATACCCGCGGCGATCGGGCCTCCAAACAAGGCGGCCATGCTCAGCACAACAGTGCGCGCATCGAAGATGACACCGTCCTGGACGGATATGGGCATCAGCATGCCAACGATGCAGGCTCCGCCGAACCAGATACCAGCCGTGCATTGGGCCCATATCTGGTGGCTCTGGCCCCAATGACGCGCGGTAACCGATAGCAGCCAGCAAAGCGCAAGCAGCACCGTTGCGTTTTCAACGAAAGCGTAGGAAGTCAAAGAAGCGGACCTGAATTCAGCCGCCGTCCAAGTTGGCGGGAATATAATGGCAGATGGCAATTATTCGTGTTTTCCCAGCAGTCTGCATCAATAAATGCACTTTCTGGTCACAAGTGTTGCCGCGACTTCAGGCTGAAGCGCCTACCAGCCTTATCGGCAGCCCTGATGAAGGCTGGAGTGCCACGTAGCACTGACCGATATGTGGCAGGCAGGTTAGCTCCGGAGGGCCGCAAGCTGCTCCCGGAGTTGCTGGACTTCGGCTTCAAGCTCACGGACTCGTTGCTTGGCTTCGACTTCCGGGGTGACGTCCTTCTGGATACCGATGTAATAGGTGAGCTGATCACCCTCGTTAAACACCGGTGTAATGGACAGTTCGTTCCAGAAGGCACTGCCATCCTTACGGTAGTTACGAATAATCTGGCGGCAGGGAGTGTTGCTTCGAACTGCTTCACGAATCGCTGCAAGACCCGGCTGGTCACGGTCGTCCGCCTGCAGGAAACGGCAGTCCTGGTAGAGGATGTCGTCGACCTCATAGCCCGTGAGGCGCTGAAACGCAGGATTAGCGTAGATCAGAATATTGTCGTCGCCTTCCTGCTCGGCTACCACGATCCCGTCGTTGGAGGCTTCGATTACCAGTTGCAGCAGTTTGGCATTGATCATCAGGGTGTCTCTTGTGCGTTTTTCGGCATTCTAGAACAACTACCTGAAGGCTGGCACAAGGCTTTTTGTAGCGAGGCAGTTCTGCCGGTTGGCAAGTCGGTTGACGCCTCAACGGTGGCTGCGAAAGCGCTCAGTCGTTGCGCTCCCGCAGTGCCTGGTAAACGGCTGGGTTATTGGTTGCGAAGTTGCGGTCGCCATAGGCCGAGCGCCTCGGCACGGCCCCGGCAGATCTATAGGGTCCGGCGCAGAGCAGATGCTCCGGTACCGGCGGTAGAAAGTGCGGCCGAGCGATGGATAGCCCGTCAGCTGACGAGGGGAGTGGTTCAGGCGAGGCGTTGCCCGCCGCTGGCAGCGAGCGTAATGGAAACCGATTCGGCAAACCGCAGCGCATGTGGCTTGTCGACCTCGACCTCGGCGTACTCAACGCTGGGCAGCCGCATAACCAGGTCCAAGATTTCCTGTGTCATGCGCTCCAGCAGGCTGAACCGATTGTGCTCGACGTGGGAGATGACCGCTTTGGTCAGCGTCCGGTAGTTCAATGCAGTGTCTATGTCGTTATCGCGAACCGCATCGACGGCCTTGTAGAGCACCGTCAGGTTGATCAGCACGTCCTGCTTGTTGAGGATTTCATCCTCATTGATGCCGATGTAGGTGCGCAGACGTAAATCCTTGACGCGGATGCGGGCCATGCCGGATTCCAGACGAGGCATTAGCGATTCCCCCCAATTAGCTGCAGGAATTCCATTCGGGTGGTGCAGGACTCCCGGAAGGCACCCAACATCACCGAGGTGTTCATCAGCGAGTTCTGCTTCTCGACCCCGCGCATCATCATGCACATGTGCTTGGCTTCGATGACCACCGCAACACCTGCTGCGCGAGTCACCTCCTGAATCGCCTCGGCGATCTGGCGGGTGAGGTTCTCTTGAATCTGCAAACGGCGCGCATACATGTCGACGATTCGTGCAATCTTGGACAGACCGAGCACCTTGCCGGTCGGGATGTAAGCAACGTGTGCTTTGCCAATGAAGGGCAGCATGTGGTGTTCGCAGAGAGAATAGAGCTCGATGTCACGGACGATGACCATTTCGTCGCTATCCGAGGCAAATAGGGCGCCGTTGACCACTTCCTCGAGGCTCTTGCCGTACCCATTGCACAAGTACTGCATGGCCTTGGCGGCGCGCTTCGGGGTGTCGAGCAAGCCTTCGCGCTGCGGGTCTTCACTGACCCCCAGAAGTATTTGGTGAAAATGGCCGGGTAGTTCGTTCATGGGTGATCCTCTGGGAAGCCATCCGTAGGCAAACCCTACGTGTTTGGGTCGTGGCGAAGGCGTCAATGGCGAGCAGCCTGTACAGCCTCGCTGGTGAGGCAAAGCTATACCAAATAATTTATCTGTACAATAAAATTACAACAGCCTGGCGCCATGAGATCAGAGCCTGAACCGCTGAACTGGCTTTATCTCCCGCGTCTTGTAGCGTTTTCTGAGCAGTTGAGCTGAACAATGCAGCACGCATGAGCATCTGTGCCTGTAGAGGTTTTTCTGGGCGGCAAGGTGTCAAAAAGGATCGCAACGGTCGGTACAACGGCTGCTGCCTTCGGGATGGGGTAGCCAGCCAAGATGAGGTCGCGCCAGGCTGAACAGCCAATAGGCGAGCAGGAGCAGGGGTCGTAACGGACGCCAACCCAGAGGCGCGGCCCATTTGCCAAGGCCTGCCGCGCGCCAGCTCCAGTAGGTCGCGTCAAGACCTGTAAGCCAGTGCCCATCGGCGCTGCGCGCGTGAAGCTTGCCGCGGAGCTGGTCAAGCGATCGCTCCTCGCTAACGAAACCAGGCGAACTGATGTCCACCAGTCGCAGGCGCTCCTGTGTGGCATGACGCCGCAACCAAATGACTTCGCGGGCACAGAGCGGGCAGGCACCGTCGACATAGAGCGTAAGCGGTAGCTTAGGAGACATTGCACAATCCTGTACTTGTATAACTTCTGTACAGCCTATGCCTGCAGGCCCTGAGTTACAATGCGCCCATTCCTTTGCATGAGCTGTGCGCGTCATGACCGAATTTGCCCGTGCCTCTTCGCTGCTTTCTTCTTCATCCCTTAAGCAGGAAGAGTTGTTCCCGATCCGAGAGGTTTCACGCCTGACGGGTGTCAACCCGGTCACCTTGCGTGCCTGGGAACGACGCTATGGCTTGATCCAACCGACTCGCACCGAAAGCGGTCATCGCCTTTATTCGATGGCTGATGTCGAGGCGGTGCGCAGCATCGTGGCTTGGACGGAACGTGGCGTGGCAGTGAGCAAGGTGGGCAGCATTCTGTCACGCAGCGCTGCAACCCGAGCGGCGGTGCCGCCTGAACAGCAGGAGGCCGTCGCCGGCGAGTGGGGTGAATGGCAGGCTCAGGTGCAGCGGGCAGTGAGCAGTTTCGATGAGAGCCGCCTCGATCAAGTGTATGGACAGGTCTTCTCGACGTATCCACTACCAGTGGTATTTCAGGACGTGCTGTTGCCTTTGTGGCAACAGTTGCTGGTGCGCCAGGATGAGTTCGGTCAAACCAGCGAGTGGCTCTTCCTCGACAACTTCCTGCGTGCTCGCGTGTTGCAGCGGCTGCAACTTGCACGAGCCCAGGCGCAAGATCGCGTGCTTTTGGCGGCGGTCCCTGGTCAATGCCGAGAACTGGAATTACTGATCGCCGGCCTGTTGCTTACCAGCGACGAGGTAGCCGCCAGCGTATTGGCTATCGGCCAGCCACTGGATGAGCTGACTCTGATCTGCGAAAAAGTCCGCCCGCGCGCATTGGTGTTGTACTCCAACGTTCCGCCCAACGCAGCTTTGCTAAAGCAATTGGCCAAGCTTGCGCTGAGCCTCGACTGCCCTTTGGCTATGGCGGGCGAAGCGGCCGAGTTTTCTCAGGAAGGGCTGCGCGGATCGCCGATCGCCTGTCTGGGCAATGCCGGCAAACTGATGCAGCGCCGTCTGCTGCAGTTTCTCGACGGGCATCTGGACACCTGACGACCGCGGGCTTTGCCGAGACTGATCAGGGTTTGATGCTTTAGCATCATTGTTTCAAGCGAACCTCGGCGCGATCCTCCAACTCTCAGCCGGAACACGTCGCCAATGCATTCGTCAGCCGATCCCGCCCAGCGACCACCGCAGAAAACCCTTACCCATGGTTTGCGCGTGCGCCTGTTGCCGTTGGTTGGCAACTCGAAGGCGGCAGCACTGGTGCGAGTGCACGCTGGCTCGCATGACGCGCCGAGTGCCTATCCGGGACTGGCGCACTTTCTTGAGCACCTGCTGTTTCTCGGCAGTCACAGCTACTCTGCAGCAGAAGGTCTGATGCCCTTCGTCCAACGGTGCGGAGGGCAGCTGAACGCCTCGACCCGAGAACGGCATACCGACTTCTTTTTTCAACTACCAGCCAGTCAGTTCGAAGAAGGTTTGCACCGTCTCCTGGATATGCTCGCCCATCCGCTGCTCGACCCCGGAGCGCAGCTGCGCGAACGCGAGGTGTTGCAGGCTGAGTATCTGGCGCGTGCGCAGGATGCCGAAACGCTGTGCGATGCGGCTTTCGGGCATGCAACCGATCCAGTCCATCCGTTCGGAGGCTTTCATGCGGGCAACCGCGGCACGCTGCCGGTAGAGGACACTGCCTTTCAGCGGGCGCTGCTTGGCTATCATCGGCGCTTCTATCACACCGGCCAGATCGAATTACTGCTGGCCGGGCCTCAGGATGAGGAAACGTTGCAGCGTCTCGCCGAGCGGATGGACGCTGAACTTGCTAGCCATTCGTTCGTGCCACATGAGGCTCAGCCATTGCGCTGGAACGCCAACGCCTGGTTTCGCTTGCAACTCAGCAATGCCCAGCCACGCCTGCACCTGGCGTTTGTGCTTGATCAGTTGCCGGAGCATGCCGGGCCTGCGCTTGATTATCTGTCTGTCTGGCTCGCCTCCGAAGCGCCAGGTGGTCTTTCTCAACGGCTGCGAGAAGCCGGACTGTGCCAGGCGGTGAAGCTGCGCACCCCATACTGGTATGCAGGGCAGGGCGTTGCCGTCATCGAGCTGTTGCTGGCAGAGCGGGGGGTGGACGCTCGCGCCGCTGTCGTCGATGCGGTGCTCGACTGGATAGGTTTCTTCTCGGATGACGCGCGTTGGCAGGCATGCCGCGAGGAATACCAACTGATCCGTGAGCGAGGCCTGCAAAACGCGGAGCCTCTGGCACGGCTACGTTACTGGGTGGATCCGCAGGCATGGGGCCTCGACAGCGATGAAGCCGAGATTCGCCTGGCGCTGCGGTCGCTTACGGCGCAGATGCTAGGGGCCCCGCCACTGGTCCTAACCACCGACAAGAGCGACTGTCCGCCCATCGAAACCTGCGGTTTTCCGCTGCGCTTGAAAACGGAGCCGCCGCAGCAGGCGGTCCCGGCTGACTGGCGCTGGCAACAACCCGCTGCGAATCCCTGGTTGAAGCCCAACATTGTTCGCCATGAGGCGGGTGCTATCACGCCTGCATTGCATTGGCAGGGTCCGGAAGACATGAGCGGGCAGGGCGCCCTGTTTCTGCGCTGGCAGTGGGTGCAAGGCCAATCTTCCACGGCTTTGTGGCACGCCGTGGTGCATGCCCTGCAGCCAGCTGTATGGGCTGCGCAGCAAGCGGATGTAACGCTGCGCTTCGAGGATTTCGGGAGTGCCTGGTTTCTCAGGTTGGAAGGTTTTGCCGACGCCATACCGGCAATTCTCACTGACATTATTCCAGTGCTTGGCGCGCCGCCAGCCGCAGCGTTCGCCGAGGGCGTTGCACTGGCCGAGCGCGATGCTGCGCTCGGCAACGATGAGATGCTGATTCGCCAGTTACTTAAACATCTGCCTCGACTGCTGACGAACTCTGCTGTGGTTGACGGCCAGCCTGCGGACATCGGCCTTGGCTCACTGTCTCGGCTGTGGCAATCAGCTCAGTGGCATGGTCTGGCCATCGGCTTCGCGCCGTCCCTGGGTGGACCGCTGGCCGACGCCATCAAAGCATTGCCTGGAACGCCTGCGGTAATACCCCCTGATCGGCGTAAGCCCGCAGCTTTGAAGCATTGGCACGACGTCCGCGGCGACGGCGCGATGGTCGAAACCGGATTCCTGTTGTTCTGCCCGTTGCCGGACCGCACCGCCAAGTGCGAAGCGTCCTGGCGGCTGTTGGCGCGAGTGATCGAAGCCGACTTCTTCCGGCGGTTAAGGAGCGAGTTGCAACTGGGCTACGCTATCTTCAGCCGCTTCTGTCAGTTCGGTGAGCATGCTGGAATACTTTTCGCGGTGCAGTCACCGAGGGCGTCGGCCAAGGAAATCCTCGAGCATGTCGTGAAGTTTCTCGACGACAGCGCGGTGAAACTGGCCGACCAAGTTGACATTGAGGTCGAGCGAGCTGCACGCCAGGCCGGTGACCAGCACGTAGCCAGCAGAGCAGACTTTCGCGCCCAGGCCGAACAGGCATGGCAGTGCCTGCTGGCGGAGCATGAGCTCGATCGACCTGCCGAAGTTGCCGCCGAAATGCGCATGCTTCAGCGACAGGATCTGATGGCAGCCCTGGATGCACTGCGCCGGGATGACGCCAGCTGGGTAGCGGTGGCCAACGCGCCGGCCCCAGATCTGAGCTGGCGCTGACCTCAACAGCTCCTAAAAACACGCTCCGTTGGAACTGCCTGAACGCGCATATGCGAGTCCGGAGCTGCCGCCTTGCGTCTGGTGATCTACTTAAGCGCAACGGCGTAAGACCTAAGCGCTACTCCGAACGGAACGGCAGGGAGGGCCTTAACGCCTGATTCGTTAAGCGTGGCGAAAGTAGTAGCCAGTCGCCGCCATTGGAGCGTATGGCCCTCCGGTTGTGCTTTCGATAATCCGCCTCGACACGACTGCCTGTCGTCACATCAGCGGAGAGCGCCATGCACAACAAGAAGAAAGCGGTTACCACACTATTGCCTTTGGCTCTGGCCAGCGCGATTGGCATGACCCTAAGCCAGTCGGCAGTTGCCGAAATCATGCTTTACGACAAAGACGACACCACCTTTACCGTAGACGGCTACTTCAACACCTTCTACGTCAGCAGCGATGTCGATCGCGCTGGGGAGCAATTCGACCGGGATCAGTCCCGCGTGAAGATGGGCTTCCTGCCCAATTACATCGGCTTCAACTTCGGCAAGCAGCTCGACGAGCTCAAGGTCGGCGGCCGCTCTTCCTTCTGGGTCACCATCAACGACAGCGACACCAACGGCACCGAGACCGGCATCGACGTTCGTCAGTTCTACGGCACGGCGTCTAACGACCAGTGGGGCGAGGTGCTATTCGGTAAGGACTTCGGCCTGTTCGGCCGCTCCAACATTTTCCTCGACGAGATGCTGACCGGCTATGGCCAGGTCAGCGACACCCTGGGCCTGGTTGATTTCGGTGGCGTGTCCTTTGGCAACATTGGCACGGGTTACCCCTATCCGTTCCCAACCTCCCAGGTCACCTACCGCTCGCCGGTGATGAGCGGCCTACGTGTGGCAGTCGGCATCATGGACCCGGTCGACACCACGAACGACGCCAGCAGCGCGTTGGACGAGGCCTACCAGGACAGCCCGCGCTTCGAAACCGAGATTACCTATCAGTTCGAGGTTGGCGGTGCTCAGATCTATTCCTGGGTCAACGGCATGCAGCAGACCTCGAAAAACACCGACAGCACCGTCGACGAAGTGGATTCCCAAGGCATCGGCTACGGCGTACAGGCCAAGATGGCCGGCTTCTCCGTGACCGCGTCAGGCTTCCAGGCCGAGGGCATCAACCCCTTCTACACCAACAACGCAGGCGAAGCGCAACTGCGCGACGTGGACAGCGATGGCTATCTGCTGCAAGGCTCCTACACCTTTGGCAAGAACCGCATCGCACTGTCATCCGGCAAGACCAAGGATGACGGCAATGGTCTGGGAACGGCGGCCGATTACGAAACCCGTGGCATCGCCTATTTCCGCACCATCAATGACAACCTGAAGCTGGTGGCGGAAGTGAACCAGTTCGAATTGACCGGTCGAGATACCAGTGCCATTGATGAAGAAACCCGCACCTACGCCATTGGTGCCACGCTGAGCTTCTAACTCCACCCGGCGACAATCAGACGGATGCCTTTCGGGGTATCCGTTTTTTTGTTTGGGGCGCCACCCGCAGCCGCAGCAACAGGCGCCGTGGTGTTTCGTCGCTTTGCTACCTTGGCAGGCCGCAGCCGGTACTGAAGTAGCATGTTCGTACCCTATGCCCTGACCAAGAATGCGGTCATACGATATCGATGTATGGGGTGGGTGCGTGGTCGAGCAAGAATCCTTAGCAGTGCGCACAGCAATGTCTGAAGCGCGGGACGCCGAAACGGTGGCCCAGGACCTGGCACGCCAGCTGATTCATCCGCATCTCGGCTTTGTCCTGTTCTTTTGTTCTGCAGAGTACGATCTGCCGGCACTGGGTGATGCGCTGCACCAGTACTTCGGTGGCGTGCGCATGGTCGGCTGTACGTCGGCTGGTGAGATCACCTCGCAGGGCTATGGGCGCAGCTGCGTGACCGCGGTTGGCTTTGATCACCGCAACTTTTCCATCGCCTGCGAGCTGATCGACGAGATGGACCGCTTCAGCCTCACCGATGCCCAGCAACTGGTCGAGCGACTAGGCAGCGATTGCCGCAGCAATTCGCTGGCGCCGATCAAGGATCACAGCTTTGCCCTGACCCTGTTGGACGGGCTGTCCAGCCGCGAAGAAATCGTGCTCTCCGCACTCAGCGCTGCCTTTGGCAGCATTCCGCATTTCGGCGGCTCCGCCGGCGACGACAATCACCTGGCCGACACGCACGTCTACTACGACGGTAAGTTTCACAGTGGGGCTGCGGCGGTCGTACTGATCAACACCTGGTTGGATTTCGAGGTGTTCACCACACATCACATGCTGCCGCGCACCGACAAGCTGGTGGTGACACGCGTGGACAGCCATGCGCGGCGTGTCTATGAACTGAATGCTGAGCCCGCCGCCGAAGAATACGCACGGCTTATCGGTGTCGAGGTCAGCGATCTCGATCACCGCCTGTTCGCTGCGCATCCGCTGGCGGTGCGTATCAACGAGCATTACTACGTACGCTCGATTCAGAAGGTCAACGATGATCTCAGCCTGACGTTCTATTGCGCGGTTGAGAACGGCATCGTGCTGACCGCGATGCATCCGGGGCCGCTG
>TARA_R100000541_G_scaffold10560_3_pt1 | contig 10664 bp, 9 predicted proteins | sample TARA_R100000541 | Tara Oceans TARA_R100000541 (sample SAMEA2621416) | marine metagenome | biome: marine biome (ENVO:00000447); feature: surface water layer (ENVO:00002042); material: "saline water (ENVO:00002010), including plankton (ENVO:xxxxxxxx)" | depth 5 m | reverse complement strand
CCAAACAGCTTTAAGCTTTCTTGTTTTCGCAACAATAGCTTCAGATTTCATTTGAACATTAATTTCTGGAATAGAAATTGCAGTATTATCACCATTTAAGTTAGTGTTTCCGTCTTCGAAATCACCTCTGTTTTTGTCTGTTGGAGCTAATACATACTCAACAGTAACAGTAGATGCTTGAACTGGAGCTCCAACTTTTGGAACTAAAAATTCAACATTTGCTCCAGCTAATTTTGTAAAGGCTGAAACTTGGATTCCAGCAGCACCTGCTACGAAAGAACCTGTTTGTAATTGAAATGCTCTAATTGCTTCAGCATCATAGTTAGTTAAAGAAGCATGAGGTACTGCAACTACTACATGATCTCCAGCAGCAATAGAAGCTGAAAAATCACTATCAGCGTTTCCATCTGTAAACCAATCAGCAGATGAAGTTGTAGCTGTAGCTGTAGAAGAAGTATCATTAATAGAGTAGCTAAATCTTCCAGCTCCATAAGAACCACCTGTACTACCATTACCAAAAGGAGTATTTCCATCAGTATCACCATATAAAGATTTAGCAGGATTTGCATCCCCAAATGGAGATTTTGCGCTTCCATATTGGAAATCTAAGAAAAATACTAGACCTGAAGGTAAGTTCATTGGCTGAACAGAAACGAATTCTTTAGCAGCGATTTGACCAAATACCTTTCTTACTAATGGTAAAGCAACTCCAGCCCATTGAGCTCCAGTTCCTGCTGTAAAGCTTCCTGCTCCATTACCACCACCGGTGCTACTTGTTTCCATAACTAATTGCTTAGCTTGGTTTTCTAGAATCATAGACATATTGTTTTTATCCGCCTCACCATCGAGACCTTCTAACAAACCTGTCTTGTTCCATTTGTTGGCTAATCTAGCAGCATCACTCTGTAGTGACTTGTAAGGATTAGCACTTTCTAAAAGAGATTGTAATTGTGACATCTTTTTTTAAGTTTTTAAGTTTTTAAATTTTTAATTAATTTTTTGTAATACCTGCGAGTTTTTGAAATCTGCTAACCATAGCATCAGATTCAAGGATTGGCTTTTTAATTCTCTTAGGTGTTGGAGTTACTCTTGAAGCTGAACCTATCATGTTTTCAGAAATTCTTTTAGTAGTTTTTGTTTTTAAACTTTCGTTTATAGTTTCAAATACTAATTTTACTTCTTTAACTGTAGTAGCTTTATCAAAAGTTCCTAATACTTTTACCTTTTGAGATTCTGAAAGTGTTTTTGCTTTAAAGATTTTGTTTGAATAAAGTAGTTTTGCATTAAGTAAGTTAATTTCTTGTAATTCAGATTTAAGAGATTTAATTGTAGCATAAGCTTCATTTAATTCATCTTTCATTTCTTCATCTACTTCCATTTCTTTTTCTTCAGCAATTTCTTCTTCTTCAGCTTCTTCTTCCATATCCATTTCCATATCCATGTCCATGTCTACTTCTTCTTCAGCTTCTTCTTCAGCTTCTTCTCCTGCTTCTAATTCACCAGATTCAACCATATCTTCAATAACATCTTCAATGAATTTTTTAAGGTCATCTTCAGACATATCTTCGATATCAATTTCATCTTCTTCCTTTTCTTCAGTTTCTTCGGCGTCATCTTCAGCTTCTTCTTCAGCATCATCTTCTTCCTCATCCTCAGTTATACCATCTTCTTCATATGATTTGTCTGATTCTTCTAACTCGTTTAAAAGTTCTTCTAAATCCATTTCTTCATCCATTTCTTCTGAAATGTTTTCATCAATGATTTCTTCTGTAACTTCTTCTTCTTCAGTTACATCATCTTCCTCATACGCTCCATCCATTTCTTCTAATTTCTTAGATAATGCGGCATGTAATTGAGGGTTAAATGCTTCTTCTAAAGCGATTTTTGCATTAGCGATTGCTGATTCTTTCACAGCTTTGGCATCGGCTATTGCTTCTTTTAAAAAGTCTCTGTTCATTTCTTCCTAAATTTAATTTGTGTTGGGAAAGTACGTTTATTGAAATTCAAACGTAATAGTTTATTAAACAATATGAGATGCTATATGTGAATAGCATATTTGTGGCCATACATATATGAAATAGAATGGAAAATGCAAAGATAAAAAAAAAAGTATCTCTTTTTTAAGGAGATACTCTTGGTATTAGGGGTAGGAATATTATTATTTTATTATAAGGGGCAACTTCCTTTTGAGCATAAGATTTCTGTTAGTATGCTATTTACTTTTTCAAAAGGATTGATTTCAATTTCTTTTCCTTCTTTTATTGTTTTCATATATGAGCCTGGATTTGATGGAGTTGATACAAAATCCCAGCATAGTAATTCGAAATCATCTTGTACTTCCATGAGTTCTCCTCGCTGTTCCAATGAACCCATACCTCGAGAAGATACACCGCAAGTAATACCGCTTTCTATTAAAGCTTTTAAAATATTTCCTGATGGGGTAGGTAGTATTTCTATTTTACCCATTACATTATCTCCATCCCACCATACATCTTTTATATTATGAGAAACATTTTTTAAGTTTACTATTTGGGATTCAGGATGATCTAACTCACCCATTGCTCTATTTTCTTTAATAAGCTCACTATACTTATCCATTTCTCTTTCCCATAATTCCCTAGAGTAGTATCTACCATTTCCGTTTTTCACTTCAGCTGTAGCTAGAACACCTTCAACCATAGGATTACCCGACTCTGATAGTTTACCTTCAGATAAAAGGGTACCCACTGGTTTAAAGGATTGGGTTTCTATTAATACTTGTTTACTCATGGTATTTTATTTTTTATTTTTTATATAATCCATAATAGTAATGTCATTATCTCTCCCATAAGCTACTCTATCTTTATGGGTTAAACTATCAATATCTTTTTGAGTCATACCTTCACCATCACCATCATCCATTAACTTTTGGGCCATTATTTTAAGTTGTTCTACTTTTTCATCGTTTGATATATCTTCACTTAAATCCTCATTTTCACCCATAATTTCTTGCTGTTGGTATGCTTTACCACAAGACTTTTCATACAATTTTTCAAACCCTGCTTTTCTTTTTTCTAAAAGTTTGATTTCTTTTTGTATATTTTTGACTTTCGTCTTATCCATTAATTCTGATAAGTCTTCATCTTCAGATATTGTATTTAATCTTAGTGTTTTAGATTCAATTATTTCAGCTAATGCTTCAATTTTTGCCTCTAATGCTACCACACCTGATGCTCTATCAATTTCAGCTAATTTAGTATCAATTGTTTCTTTTTTAGGTTTTTTCTTTTTAGGTTTTACCTTTTTAGAATCATGAGATTCAAGATTTTCTTTTACTAATTCAGGTTCTACATCAGTTGGTTTAACAATATACCCCATACCATAATATGATTTTTCACCTGGTGTAAGTGTTTGTCTAAGTCTTTTTGATTTTTGTTTTGCTTCTTCTTTATCAACAAAACTATATAAAGGCTTATCATTACCCTGTCCAATACTACCACCTTTTCTGAAAACCCCAAAATATTTTTTATCTTCAGTAATATTTTTAGATTCTTTTAATGTTTTTTGATCATCCATCATAGTAGCTTGAACAAATGCTCTAACATTTTTTTCATCTTTAAATGGATCTTCCCATTCAAATTGATCTTCTTTTGACCATCTAATAGCTAAATCCATTAAATCATCTTGGTTTGAATCATTGAATTCTTTCTTAGTAGTTTTTTTAACCCAATTTATAAATTGGTTTCTTGATGAACTGTTAGAAGACTCAAAATATTCTTTATTTTCTTTCAACTTAACTTTCTCCATTTGATCTGATTTGGATGCTTTTAATCCAGGATGTTCATCAGTATAACCAACACCTCTTTCTCCAAATTGACCATCTTTAACATAATGAAGTTGATCTTTAGCTAAATTTTTAGCTACAATTTCTTTAACTTCATTAACTGTTTTTTCAGCATTTTTAGGATCTTTCATTTCAGTGTAGTATCCTTTTAAGAAAGCTTCACCATAAACGTTATTAACATCTTTTTTATCCTTATAATCGAAATTCTTTTCTTCTAAATCTGTTACTTCTTTAGTTGTTTTCTTTTCTTCAACTTTAGCTTCTTCATTAATAACATCAATATTTTCATTAAATATTTTAAACCAATCAGGTTGTTCAGTTTTACCTGTAGCTACGCCCCATATGTTTTCAGAAATAATAGACTTTTGTCTTAAGATTTTTTCAGCTTGGTTGAAAGTAGCTATATTATGGATGTGATTAGGAAAAGCTTTTTTAGCTTCCTTTAAGAAAATTTCTTTACTTCCTTTACCTTTTTTAATTTGGTTGTATTGTTCTTGTAATGTTTTTCTTTTCATTTTATTCTCCTTTTAATAGATCTTTTATGTCTTTAATATAATCTAAAATTAAATCTGTTGGTTTTACTACTGAATATGAGCCTGGATTGAGAGTATAGTATTCAGATGTTTCATTTTTAGCATTACTCAACATTTTATAAATATTGTTGATTTCTGTTTCAATTACATCAAATGCCTTAATTCTTTTATCTTGGTACTCTTTAGACGTTTCTGCTTCAAATAATTGCTTTACTTCTAAACCTGATTTTTTAATTTTTTTAGGTACTAGAGTATATTTAAATTGTTTTACATAAACATTATCTCTAACTCCATCACTACTTGCTTTAGGACCAGGACCTAATGTAGCACCTACTCCTTCTTTAACTTTTTTCTTTTTCTTTAATTTAAAAGCATAAGGGGTAGCGTATTGCATTCCTGTACCTGGAGTGAATGAAGATGCTCCTACACCCCCACCAGTTGAAGATATTTCTTCTAATTGGTTTTTAATTTGGTTGTATTGATCTGGGTAATTTTTTCTAATATGTGTTCTGTATTTATTAAATACATCTTTTAATTTACTTGAAAGATCTCCAATATTAGTATCATCTTCACCTTCTTTAGTTTTAGAAAGAGTTGATAATGACTTAGCAGCTTTAGATAATAATTTTAAAGATTTAGAAAATGAAGCTAAAGGAACTATTTCATGAGAAATAGATTTAGTATTTTTATCAACTTTTTCTGTCTTAAAATAGGTAGTAAGATCATCATTAAAGAAATCATTTTCCATATCAATCTCACCATATTGACTGCTTAATCTTTTAATTAAGCCTGGGTCGACGTCTTTAGGTTTTAATATTTCTTTTAATTTGTATTTAAACTCTCTCATTTGCTTTTGATAATTCTTCTAAAAGAGTGTGATATTGTAGTAAGTCAACTAGATTGTCAGTTTTCATTTTATCAGTTTTACCTAACTCATGGATTAATTTAGATACTTCTTCTAATTTGATTTTAATTACTTTATCATTAGTTTTAACTATTTGACTTTTTAATTCTTCTTTAAGTTTAATAACTTCAGAATTATAAAAATTTCTTAATTTAGAAGAGCTATCAATAGACTCAATAAATTCTTTTAATATATTCTTTTGATTTGGGTTTAAGTCAGAGTATTTGTTGTTGAATTTTTCTAATAAAATTTGATATGTTAAGATGCGAAGATCTTTACCATAAGTTTTAAATTCAGTAATTACATCATCTCCTTTTTCCTTTTTAATAACTCCGGATTGGGTTATATGTTCTAAAAGGGTGGTTTTATTTTCAATGTTTTGTTTTGCTGATGTAGGTTTGGATGAATTTGTTATCTCAATTAGAGTATATAATGAAGCTTGGGCTTTATAATCTGTGATTTTTGTTTTAAATAAATCTTCTATGTTATAATTCTCTTTTAGGTTTTTAATTAAATTATATTTTTCATTTTTTAATCTAGTCCTATTGAGTTTTTTAGATGACTCAAGTACTGCAGTTATTACATTATTAGCTTTAACTTCACTTAGATTTTTAGCTTTAAATAAAGTTTCGTATAATTTATACTCTTTCCCCAATTCAGTGTTAACAAAATAAGTTTTTAAAGTCTTTAATGCTGGAGATTCATTGTTAGCTAAAGTATCAGCTGTGATTCTCTTTACTAGAATTTCAAATAATATTCCAGTATTCTTAAATTTTGAGTGCTTAATATACATCAATGTATTTTTTTATAAATATGGTAAAATTTCTACTCCTTAATGTTAGACTCATCTAATAATGAATCTCCATTTTGTTTTTGTTCGAAAACTAACTGTTTTTTATCAGTAGGTATACTTTTTAACATGTCTTGATATTTTAAATACCCATTATTTTCTAGTGTTGGTTTTGAAGTAGATGGGGAATTATAATCATTTTTCATCCCATCTCTACCTAATCTATCTTTACCAAAATTATCATCTTGGGTTCTTTTAGATGTTTTTTCTTTTGGTCTTCCTAAATCTTTATCTTCATCATATCCTGTGGGTACATCTGATGGGTTTGTATCCATTCTTCCTTTACCATATAATGAAGCTAAATCATGAGGTGTACCATATGATTTTCCTGTTTCTTGTGGATCATTTCCTTCATCTTCAATTTGAGATAATCTAAACTTACGTTTAACATCTTCTTTAATTAAATCTCTATACTCATCATACTGATCTTCGCTTAAGTGGAAAATGTTATCATAAATCCAATCTGTAGGGAATAATTGAGTCTCCATCATTTGAGCAGCTAGATCCATTTTTTCTTTCATTAATCCTATTCTCTCTTGATCATATATAATTGATGGGGTGGTTAATGAAAGTGAAAAGTTTGCTAATTGTTCATCTCTATAACCTTGTGAGTATAAATGTACTAATGCAATTTTTTGTAATTCAGAAACCATTATTCTTTGAATTCGTTCTATAGTACGAGCAAATCTAATATCTTGAGCTGCTAAAGTAGCTTTACCATCAGTATTTTCATCATACCCCATAAAAGCTTTAGGTACTTTTAGAGCTGCAAATAATTTATCTCTTAAATACTCAACATCTGTTATACCATCCCATTGTAAACCATTTAAATTTTCTATCTTAGTAGAAGTATCATTTCCTCTAACCGGAATGAAAAAGTCTTCTAAGGAGTTTTGCATATTATACTTTAAATTATACTCTCCTGTGCTTTGATCTATATAAGGGGTACGTTTTAATTTAGAAACTGTTTTTTCCATAAACGCATCTACTTCATTAGGTGGAATAGAACCTACATTCATGTAATAAATTCTCTTTTCTGGAGCTCTTACTATTCTATGAATTAACATAGCATCCTCCATTAAAGTATATTGCTTAAATAATTTACGAGCAGGCTCAATATAAGATCTACCATAAGGTAAGAAGTTAACATCCGTTAATAATCTAAAATGAGAAACTTCATAATTATCAAATACTATACTTCTATTACTAGATTGGCTAGGAGTATTATAATACCCATCCCCTGCTGTAATACCTTCAGGATCAAATCTAAATTGAACATCTTGAGGATTGTCTTTATCAACACCCTCTAATCTTTCCATATGAAATGCTGTATAAGGAATAACATTATATACTCCAAACTTTTCAGCAACTTCTAATTTTAAAAAGAAATCACCATACTTACACATATTTCTAACCCAGGGCCATAGATTAAATTCAATATTTAAAACATCATAAAATAAATTATAAAGTACTTTCTGGATGTCTTCATCAGAAGATTTAATTTGAAGGACTTCCCCCATATCATTTTTTAATGTACTTTCATCAGCTACAATATCTAAAGCAGAAGCAATAATAGCATCTGTATCCATTGCATCATAATCACTATAAAGTGAGGGTCTTAAGTATTGGTAATTTTGGCTATTTTGTTGACCTAATAATGAAGTTGAAGAGTTAGTGTAAATTCTATTAAATCTATCTACTAATGAATTTGTTTCAAACTCTCCAGATTGTTGGATTTTATTAATATCAAATACTTTGAGTTGATTGTCTCCAGTATTCCTAATAATAACATCAGTTGAAAATAATCTTTTTAATCTTGGGAATAATCCTTTGTCTGCCATTTTAGTTATTTATTATAAATATTATAAAAGCCATTTTATGCTTTCATCTTTACCCCCAATTTCCATATTATAGGGATTTGCTGTATTATTTCCAGAGTAACCTCCACTATATTGTGTAGTATTATTTTTAACTGCTCCTAAAACTGCTCTTGCCCTATCTAAACTTTGTTGTTGGAACTTCAACGAAGTATCTCGCATGAACATACCAATGGAAAATGACATAACCAAATCATCATTGTAACCACTTTGAGCTTCAGGTCTTCCATTTCTCCAAATAAACACCTTCATTTCTTCTAATAATCTTTTTGAACGTATAGTTACACTCCTATCACCTACAAATTCTCTAAATTTACTAATACAAAGTGGTCTAGTTTTCATTGACATTGTAAATCCTGGGGTCATTTCTGAATTACCTTCATATGCTCTTAAGTAAGATTCAGCTGTGAGTTGATCAGATTTAGGGGAATGATATAAATTTTTATATCCCCTTTCAATAATAGCATCTAACGTTGCCCATCCTATATTAGCATTTTCTACTACTAACATTGCATTATTATATTCTGTGGCTAGACCTGTTAGAAAATATCCAAATTCTTTTGGGGAAATTTGTCCCCTATATTCTGCTACTTGTGTATTAGTTTCAATATCCACAACATGACACGCAGAAAAATCTCTCCCATCACCCCTAGCTACATCAGCTAATAACATATATTCTCTTGAATAGTCTGCAGGCTCCCAAACCCATAAGTTTTGATCAACTCCTCTTCTTTCTACAGGGTCTTGGATAGTAGTTTGTTTAATAAACTCAATCCACTCACTATAAAAAACTGTATCACCTGATGTGCTAAAATCACAATCACATTCCTGGGCTGCTATTCTAGGATCTCCTAGTAATTCATCTTGCCTATCCCTCCATGCTTGATCACGTTCAGGGTGAACAAACCAAGGTAATCTAATAGGAAGGAAATCATTATCTTGATTTTCTGCTGATACAAATGTTTTATGAAACCAATTTCCAGTACCATAAGGGGTACTTAATACAATTGCACCACCCCCTGTAGCTAGAGTTTGTTGAGCTGAAGCCCAAATTTCTCCAATTTGATCAATAAAAGCAGCTTCATCTACTAGTAGTAATGATACGGCTTCTGATCTACCAGCATCTGAACTTGCAGATGTAGCTTTAATTTGGGATCCATTATTTAATCTTAAAGATAATTTATTATTTTCTTCAGCTTTTATTTTTAACCATGAAGGTAAATTTTCATACATGAATTTTACCTTTGTAACCATGTTACGTGCTGTCTCTTGTTTAGTTGCTATACAAAGTATATTTTTGTCTTTATGAAATAACATTAACCATAAAGAGTAACCACCACATAAAGTTGATATACCTAATTGTCTTGATTTATTAATTATAGAGTAATCGTTTTCTTTAAATAAATTTAATACTTTATCTTGAAATGGGTATAAGTTGAAGATAACTCTCCCTCTTTGAGGGTGTTGAATAAAACAGTATTTTTTCATAAAATGTGAAGGATCTTGAGCACATTTTATATATTCTTGTTTTATTATTTGTTTTAAATCACTCATTAAGGTAGAGTATAATTCATTAGGTGGATTGTTAATATAGTAGATACAGTACCTGCTATGTAACCTACCCAAGGTCTTCTATACCAAACATTTAAGTCACTCATCCTGATATTATATAGTAGGATTTGTTCATTTAATAGTCTAATTTCTTCTATTTTGTAATTTATAATAAGACTATCTTTTTTACTTAAAGATTGATAATTATCTATTTGAAATTCTAAATCATTAATTAATGAAGTTTTTAAAGAGTCTTGTTGTTTAAGAGTATCTAAAGCTTCAAAAAAATTATTTAATTCATCTTGGGGAATTTGAAGTGTATCTTGACTATAAGATACACCCCCCAATAATAATAATACTATTAATATAAAACTTTTCATTTATTCTTTCGGTATTTTTTTTCAAAGTCATTAATAGTATCTTTAGCAGATTTAATATCTTTGATTTTAGATTTTGTTTCTTTGATTTTGGTAGAAGTTTTTTGGATATTATCTTTTACTTCTTTTTTTTCTTCTTCAATTTTAGAAGTTTTTTCTTGGATTACTTTTACTTCTTCAATTTTACCCTCAATCTTATCTTCAAAATATACTTTGGTTTTTGATTTTTTCTTTCTAAAAATAAATAAAAGAATAGCTCCTATAAAACCCCCAACCCATAATATAGTTCTCCAAATCTTTTTCATTATAGTAATTTTTCTAATTCTGTCTTAATTTTACCTAATTCTTTTAATCTTTTTAGATGTTTTTCTTTTTCATCACCTTTAGCTTTTTTAAACTTATTTAAAACTGATTTTATTTCTTTTGCGTTTTGAGATAATTCTTCTTGATTTTTAACTAAAGGATCTTTATTACTTTTTTTAGCTCCCTTAGATGCTGCTTTATCTGCTTCATCATCATCTATATCTTCATTTAAATCATAAGATCCTAAATTATCTAGGAATCCTTGTTTTAACCCTTCAAAATAAGCTTTAAAATCTGGGTTGTTTTGGAATTTATCTCTTATTTCAGCAAATATAATTTCTCCAGCTTCATACCCCATTTCTTCAATATCAGCTAAACTTATATTTTCATATTCATTAACTAACTCTTTTGTTTTTTCTAGCTCATCATTAAATTCTCCTTGAGCC
>TARA_R100000541_G_scaffold51486_1_pt1 | contig 10691 bp, 3 predicted proteins | sample TARA_R100000541 | Tara Oceans TARA_R100000541 (sample SAMEA2621416) | marine metagenome | biome: marine biome (ENVO:00000447); feature: surface water layer (ENVO:00002042); material: "saline water (ENVO:00002010), including plankton (ENVO:xxxxxxxx)" | depth 5 m | reverse complement strand
ATTGTGCCATCAGACTATTTGTGTATAGCAACTATTGCTGATGAAAAAACAAACAAACTTTATTGGTTTGTAACAAAAGAATTAATTCCAGTGCACGCTATATTACAATACGATTTAAACGCACCAAAAGATGATGCGGTAAAAGTTGTTTTGTTAGATAAAAATAACTCTGCTTTAAAATTTACTAGAAACATTATTACAGGTATTAACATTATTGATAATCTATTGTTTTGGACAGACAATAATAGTGAACCTAAAAAAATAAATATAGACGACTGTATAAAAGGTAGTGTAACAATGGACCTAGATACAGCACCACAAACAGTTTTAGTGGATAGTGAAGGTGTTCACACTTTTGTTGAAATTGAAGAAAAACACATTACTGTTATAAAAAAAGCACCTAGACTAGCTCCATTTACAACTATCCTTCCTAACTACCACTCAGAAAAAGAAACTCCTCTTTTTGAAAAAGTTTTTCCTAGATTTTCCTATAGATACAAATACAGAGATGGTGAGTATTCTTCTTTTGGTCCTTTCACAGAAGTAATATTTAAAGCCATATACAAAGAAAATGCAAACATAGATAATGCTTATTCTCTTGAAGAAGGAAATAATACTGGTATGACTAACAATCTTAAAGCTATTCAATTTTCAAAATATAACTACGAGAACACGCCAGATGATGTTGTACAAATAGAGTTGCTTTACAAAGAAGAAGGATCTTCTATTGTTTTTTCTGTTAAAAGAATAAATAATGATGATTACGCTTGGGTGTCAAATAGCTTTGTTTTAGAGTCACAAGATATTTTTGCCGCTATTCCAGAAAATCAATTACTAAGACCTTGGGACAATGTTCCTTTAAAAGCACTATCACAAGAAGTTACTGGTAACAGAATTGTTTACGGTAACTATACGCAAGGTAGAAATTTAATTACTAGTGATAGCTCTAAAGCAGATCCAGTTATTAATGCTAGTTATGAGCAAAGAAACTTAAGTTACTTTCCAACAAACAGTGATATTAACTTGGGTGGAGTAAAATCTTTAAAGTCAAAAAGAGAATATAGTATAGGTTATGTTTGGGGTGATAAATACGGTAGAGAAACCCCTGTTTTAGATAACATAAAAAGTGTTACTGTTCCTTGGTTTGATTCAACAATAAACTTAACAGCAAGTAATTCTATTTCTTTACAAGTTAGTCTTACTGGTAACAAACCTTATTGGGCTGATTATTATAAGTTTTATATTAAAGAAAAATCTGGCGAGTATTACAACTTGTTAATGGAAAAAGCATACTTTACAGAAAAAGTAAATATTTTTGATGAAGATGAAGAACGTATTTGGTTAGGTTTTATATCTGCAGATAGAAATAAAGTGTCAGAAGATGGTTACATAACTCTTAAAAAGAAAGTTGGAGGTAACCAAAGACAAGTAGCTTTAGATAATAAGTTTAAAATACTAGATATACAAAATGAAGCTCCAGACGCTATAAAATATAAGTATGTAGATTTTGGTACTGTTACGCAAACTATGCTATCTGGTTCAGGTGTTTTACAGGATATATTTAGTGAGGAAGATAATAGACCTGACGATCAAATAGATATGCTTTATATACATAGGTCTGAGTGGGTTAATAGCGTTGGAGGTTCTTTGCAGCAAAAAAATGACAACGCAGAGATGTGGGTTGATGCTGTTATATACGCCTCTTGGAAAGATACTGTTACTGGTCAAAACTCTGAAAGATATAAAATAATATCTTCTGTGCATAATGGCACTGAATACATGTTAAAGTTAGATAGAAAAATAAGCGAAATAGACGCAGAAATTGCTAGTAATGAAGCTGATGGATCAAAATTAAGTGATAACTTACAATTTACAATAGAAAAAAGAGAAGAAGTTGAAGCTGAAGAGTTTGCTGGTAAGTTTTTTGTGCAGATTAGTTCTTTATCAACAGTACAACCTTCATCAGAAATTATTTCTTTAGAAAATTTTCAAGTTACAAGTGATGCTAATACTTTTTGGTTTTATGATGACGCAACAACAACTGTTTTTGGACCAGGCACAACAACACCTTCTCCAGAGCCAGCAACTGTAGCTAGTGTATCTACGATGAGTATCACTGATTATACAAATACACCAGAAGAGTGGGAAGAATTAGCAACTACGTTTGGTAATAATGGTAAAGGTTTTTTTATAGACAATCTTTTTATGGCAGCAGGGCAAATGTCAAGCTCTAACTACGCAAAAAGTACCGGACGTACATGGATGGGTAGAGGTGACACGCATGCTCCAACTCCTTTGTGGACTAATCTTATGACTAGTGATGATTCTTTACCAACGCTTAACCCACCAGAACGTCCATACGGTTGGGGAATAGGTGAACACTTCCAAGATGGGGAATCAATTGGGCACTTACCTCTTATTAATTATTTATTTGATTTTAATGGAGATTCTAGACCTGGAACATCATGGCCTTCAGGCATGTGGGGTCAAGGGCAATTTTTAAACACTCAGTCTATACCACATATTCCACGAACAGTTCAAAGTATGGAAGGTATTTTCACTACTAGTTCAAAACATTATTTAGGTTCACCTTTTCCTGGTGACAATGGTTATAGAAGGTGGAGAAAAGAAGGTGATTTATCATCGCACGGGTCAGGTGGGAATGGTTATTGGAATAATACTACTTCAGAACAAACTTATGGCAATGAATCTGGTGTTCACTACATGCAAATTTCATTTTTAGCTCCAGGAGAAGATCTTCACGATGGTGAGTTTCCTAATTTAAATCCTCAGTGCCGTAGGTGGGGAGAAGGAAGTATTGGAAATCATCTACAAGCTATATGGGGCGGTGGAATTTTTGCTGGCGGTTTAGCAGGTCCTTCTCCATCTTTTACTTTAGATAATTATTTAGAAGATGGTAATGGTTTAGTTGTTGAAATGGAAGGTAATTACGACCCTATTACTAACCTTCCACTTGAAGACGCTCCAGGTCCTGGTGTTGGTTATGGTTACGATACAAGCCAGGATTATGTAGACAAACACAACGAGCAATGGAACCCTTTTTGGAAAAATGATCCAGATGGCAAGGTTAAAGCATTTATTAATAACATACAACAAGGTAAAACATTTGTATTTCCATCAGCGCCAGAAGAAAAGTTTACAATACTAGCAAATCCTATAATTAAAAAACTATACAATCACACTATTTGGAACAGGGATTATCGATACAACGGTACTGATTATACAGAAACTGCTGGTCCAACGAGTGTAAGAAGTAGAGTTTTAAAATGGGCAGCGGCGGCTACTGATCAAGATAGGATAGACCGAATGCCTGAAGTTAAAGATGCTATAAAAAACTTTGGTAAAGCAAATAATAGAAGAGTTGTTTATATATTTCCTGTAGACAAAAACCCTTTAGCTGTTGGAGGTATAACTGGTGCAAACTTTAACGCAGAAATAGATTTAAATATTAAATTTGTATCAAACGATAGTAGTGATGTACTTAATAATTTAATGACAGAACCTGCTATTTGGGAAACAGAGCCTAAAGAAGGTGAGGGTTTAGATATTTATTATGAAGCTAGTCAAGCATATCCTACTGTTTTAACAAATAAAACAAACGTAGAGTTTGCGCCAATAGGTTGTTACGTAGAAATATCTGCAAATGGTGCTAGAAACGGACAGTTTCTTATAGATGCTAAAATGAGACTAGTAGAGTGGATAGATGAAAACACTTTTAAAATAGCTTCTAAAGCAATAAATGGTTTTAATAGTTATGAAACTGATGGCCAAACTTTAGTGAATTATGAAGATGCTTTAGTTAAATTTTACAGAAGAGATGGTAGTTATACAACTGCTAAAATTAAAGGACAACCTGGACCTGGCGTTGCAAATGTTACTGAGTTTGAAAACACTGATGAAAATGGAGTGGGGTATGGAGCGTATCTACCAGTTGAGTCAGAATATTATAACACTTTTTCTATAGATGTAATAGACATTTCTTTAGGTACTGGATTAAGTTATTATAATTGTTTTAGCTTTGGTAACGGTATTGAGTCTAATAGAATTAGAGATGATTTTAACTCTCCTACTATTAGAAATGGTGTTAAAGCTTCTATAGTTTTAGAATCAGATTATAAAGAAGAAAAAAGAAAATCAGGTTTAATATTTTCCGGTATTTATAATTCAAACTCTGGCGTTAACAATTTAAATCAGTTTATAATGGCTGAGAACATTACTAAAGATTTAAACCCAACATACGGTAGTATACAAAAACTATTTCAAAGAAGAATAAGTTTAGTTGCTCTTTGTGAAGATAAAATTGTTAGTATAACATCTAATAAAGATGCTTTGTTTAATGCTGACGGAAACGCTCAACTAGTATCTACAAACGCTGTTTTAGGTGACGCAACTCCTTTTGTTGGTGATTTTGGTATATCTAAAAACCCAGAGTCATTTGCTAAAGAAAGCTATAGAGCTTACTTTACAGACAAACAAAGAGGCGCTGTTTTAAGATTATCTATGGACGGTTTAACCGCTATATCTGATTCTGGTATGAATGATTACTTTAGAGATAATTTAAAATTATCAGGTCAAATAGTTGGTAGCTACGATGCTCACAGTAAAGATTATAACTTATCATTAAAATCTAAAATAGCTTCAGAAAACTTTATATCTAACGCTTTTCTTGACGACGGAAACAACCAAAATTTAGACATAGCTATTGGAAGCATTGATTTAGTAAGAAATGGTAATGTAAATTACTCTATACCATTGATTGAGCCAGCTGAAAACTTAACAGTAAATCAGGGTTTTGGCGAGTTAAACAACAGGTACTTAGGTTTTAGAGTAGATATTACAAACCATGACGAAATATTACAATTTAGCTTAGCCCCTGAAACTCAAAACACTACTTTAACACAACAAACTTTTAAAGCATTTTCAAACAGTGTTGTAACTTTAATGCAAATGCCTTTCAAAAGGTCCGATAAGGGACATCCTTTTGTTACTGGAGAAGGAAATGGTTATGGAGGTAACGATAAAAAATATACAGCGTTAAGAAATTATACATCAACTTTTGTTACTAATCAAATAGGTGGAAATGGTCTTGATTTTCCTACTCCACATGACGGAGGTTCAGGGTCAAACAGTGGTAATTGGTATACGGGTAACTTTGCTTATTTATTTGGGGGAAACATTGGAACACCTGGACCAAGTTCAGATATTTTCTGGAATGTAGAAGAAGATGGTTACATGAATCAAGCGGGTTTTTTAGCAGATTCTCCGCAAGGCACTGCTTCTGCTCATAGAAACCCTTGGTTTAACACAACTTCATCTCCTAATAGTGGTCATGGTATTGTTTTTGATCAAACATCGTCAACACAAGAGTTAATACTGCCTGGTACAAAGAAAAATTCTAATAATGTAGTAACACCAGCACCTGTTTTAGCTGAATATCCAAGCGCAGAAGCAACAACAATATTTAATGGAGAAGAAGTTAGAATTTCATTTGGTGCAAGAGGTATGAGTTATGTAAATGATGGGACAGGAGGAGTAAATGGGCCAGATTCTCCACAAACAGGAACATCTAGTGATCATTATCGTTATGTAACAATACAGCTTTATGATGGTGCAACCGCGTTAACAGATTCTGTAATTATGGATCCTAGTAGTACACTACCGCCAGGTATTGGTCAAAGTTACGCTGATTATGACTACGTGCCAGTTACACAGTCGTCACAAGGAACTAGTGATGAGTGTGCAATAGGTTTTCAAACTTCAACAGGTGTAAATTTCCCAACTTTAGAACACAACACTTCTAGAGTCCATGATGTTTCTTTTAAATTTACTAACGGTACTGATGAAAGCGAAGCTATAATCGTTCAAAATCTTCAAGTTCATATTAAGTTTGTAGACGATGATGGTGACGAACCAGACGAGCTATATGGTTCAATTGAAAGCTTTGCAATGCAAAAAAGATATTACATGTCTGATGTTGATACTTTTTCTTTGGTTACTAGTAACAACGGAGATGGTGTGCCATCAGAAACTATTGGTGCTTGGGCAGAAGTTGATAGAATAGGTTTTAATTCTTGGGTGTTACTAGACGAAACAGGAGGAACAGCTGACGAAGAAGATTTTGCACCAAATAGTTTAGTTGATTTTGGAATTGATTATATCGCCGTGCCAACAAATATTATTCAAGTTTACTCACAAAATGGGGTACCATTTAGTAACGTTGTACCAACATTTTTAATGCCTCCAGATTCTTCTGGTACAAATGGCGTTGTTGCATACAATGATTACACTACAGGATCGGAAACTGTTAATGATAAATTTGCTTGGGTAGGAGATGGTAACAACCACAATTACTTAGTGCAAAGTTTTACTGCAACTGTTGGTGAAAAATATGCAATAGCTTTAACAAAACCATCTAACCCAACAGGTGATGCACCAACGTTAGAAGGTTACAACCTTCCATTTGTACTAACTCAAGTTCATTTTGATTTTGAACCTAACAAACCTTTAATTGATGCTTATCTATGTATATTTGATGGTGACGATAGTATAAATGAAATAAAAATAAAACTTCCTAGTAATGCTAGTTTTGAAATAGAAACTATCAACATGATAAAAGTCACAGATACTTGGTCTGGCGGTACTGCTAGTCAATGGGATTTTAATCTTGGAACAAATGGTAATCCATACCCAGAAACTTCTTTTGACACTCCTAAACTTTATGCAACTGATTCTGACGGTATACATTTCCACAACAACTATGGAGGGTATCTCAGTGCTTCTCAGCAACAACTAAACTTGGAAAACCCTGGAAGTATAAATAATATTGGTGATGGTGGTTTAAAACTTTCTTTTACAGCTTCAAACGTTGCTCAAGGAGCTTTAAGTTTTTTCTTAATAGATGGCAATGGTGCTGGTCAATGGGGATCAAATGTTATAGATAGAGATGGTTTGTATGAAATAGATTTAAACCTAGATGCTGGTGCTTATGACGTGGAGATAGATGGTACAGTAACACATCAAACACAAGATGTTTCAAACCACGGCACAAGTCAAACAAATATTTTAAACTTTTTTGACTCTTCTGGTTTTGTTGGAGATATTGATGATATTAAACTAACAAATCTACAAGAAATGTACACTGGCGGAAGCGCTAATAGTTTTACTTTTTCCGGTTTTGATCCAGCTGTTGATAATTATATAGCGTTTTTCATGAATAGTAATGGTGATGGAGTAATACAGTTTAATGATTGCCCAGGTGTACAACCAACTTCACCTATAAGTTTTTATCAACTACAACAAAATATTGACCCAACTTTACATCCAACAACACTTGGCGAAAAGTATAAAATAAGATTTCACCACCAGTTTTTAAGCGGTGGTGTTAACGGTTATTTTTACAATGATAGTGGTGATGGTTTTGTAATAGGTCCTCAAGGTGGAATTATTGGTTCAGAAACTTACAACGTTGTACACACTATAGGAGATGCAACTAATCCAGATCCAAGTCTTTATTTAACAAACACCCTTGTTATATATTCCAACGCTAGTCCTAACTCAAGCACAAACGGATCTATAGATGACATTTTATTTAGACAAGAGTTTACAACTGGTAATGAAAGTACAGTTTCGTTTAGTGAAGATGTTAGAGGTTGGACTAGTTTTAAATCTTTTATACCAGAGCAAGGTATTAGTATATCAAGTTCTTATTTTACATTTAATACGGGTCAAATATATGAGCACAATATTAAAACTTACGTTGATATTAACGACGTAACACATGACCACCCTAGAAACGAGTTTTACGGCGTGCCTTATTTTTCATCTATAACAGCGGTTTTAAACGCAGAGCCTTCTGTTATAAAATCTTTTAACACGTTAAATTACGAAGGTAGTCAATCCAATGTGATTCGAGGAGAGCTATACGTAAGAAGTGGAGATACTTACAGCACATATAACAATTATAACCTTCTACCAAAAAAAGGTTGGAGTGTTGAGTATATTAAAACAAACAAACAAGAAGGTAATTTAAAAGAGTTTATAGAAAAAGAAGGTAAATGGTTTAATTACATAAAAGGTAGCAGCAATACAATATCTCCAGATACAGGTGATTTAAGTTTTCAAGGTTTAGGTACAATTAATAAAATAGAAAATTAATGAAAAAACTAATACAAAAAGTAACAGTAGATCAGTCTAACCTGGTTGCAGCAGGGCAAACTAGAGAGGTTTTTGTTTTTGGAGAAGTTGAATCTGAATTTATATTAAATGTTATTAAAATAAACGGTACTGGAAAAGAAAGTTATTACAACTTTAAAACTAAAACATTTACTGAAGTGTTTATTTCTGCTAATAACTTACATGTTAAAATGTTTGACAAGGTTTTTTCAACGTTAATTATTTTTCCAGCAGACAGCAATGGAGAGGTGTATAGCATAAAAACAATAGCTAAAGAAAAAACAACTAAATTTAGTAACGGAAACTTTGTAGATATTAAAAGAATAACTCAAGTTGGTCAAACAACTTTATTTCTTCAGGTTCCAGATGATTTTAACTCAGACAGCAAGCTTACAGGTCTTCCAAACCCTGTTTCAACAACTGGCTCAACAGCTTTAACAAGTGTTGTTAGTGTTCCTATAAGTTTTACTTTTACAAACGCTCTTAGCGATGCTAAAGGTTTTGGATTAAGACTTCCTAATCTTCCAGTTTCTAATGAGTTTGCAATACCTGATTCTTTTTGGTATGTTCAACAAGCTGTGGTTTTAGACGGAACGCAAAGCTCTGTTACAACTTTAAATGTTGACGCTACAACAAACGTAGTTCAAGGTATGGAGTTGGCTGGGGTTTTTGATGGCACAAATAAAATATTTGTAACAAACGTTAGCGCAACGTCAATAACTTTTAGTGCTGCTGTAAGCGGTTCTAACAACGCTTCTATTGTTTTAAGGGCTTATGGCCCAGCTCTTATAAAAAGCGTGTTTGGAATAGAAGCTGAGTTTAGTGGCTTTATAGCAAGAGGAACTGCTTTTCAAAAACAAGTTAGATCAGCTACTACTTTTCCAACATCAAATGGAAACGTTACTTTAAACTTAAACGGTACTTACGGTGTTGGTGGTGGAGGTAAAGTTAGACTTAATGGTTTTAATACGAACAGTGTCGGTAACAATAATTTAATAACAACTGTTAGCGCTAGCTCAACAGCTGGGTCTGTTGTTATAAACTACGCTGGAGCAGAGCTAGATTCTGCTTTAGTTATTCCAATTGGCACAAAGCTTGATGTTATTGGATCTCACCAGGTAGTAACAATAAGTGGTGATATTAAAATTAAAAAATATCCTGAAACTAATGCTAAAGTAGTTTTAGATGTTCCTTCTATAATAACTGTTGGTACTGCTGACGAGTAAAAATACAATATGAAAATAACATTAAACAACGACATACAAAATGTATCAATACAAGTTGGAGACAATGCTTATTTTAGCATAACTTCTCCAACTACGTTGATGACCGGTCATGCTGGTTCACCACAATTAATTGGTGAGGTTAGTGAAGTGGGTAGGAATTATATAGTAATACATCAACCTGTAGTAAACATAAACACATTAGACAACAAAGATGATTTTATAATGTTTTCTAAAAATACAAGCGTAAATAAAAACAGTCTGATAGGTTATTATGCTGAAGTAAAACTTAATAATGACTCTGCAGATAAAATAGAGTTGTTTTCTTTAGGTTCTGAAGTAATTAAAAGTAGTAAATAATTTACAAAAAATGTAACTATAATAGATATGAATAACAAAATTAAGAAAAAAAGTCCTTTAAAATTTGGTTGGGTAACAGCTGCACTAGCTGTGGTTGGTTATTTAAGTTCAAAAAAACAAGAAAGAAGAGCAAGGCGTGCAACTGAATCAGCTCAGGCTGAATTTGACGAAAGATTAGCAGAATATGAAAAATCTGAGTTTAAACCTATCGATCCAAGCATTGTAGATCAAGAAAACATATTTGAAGACATGGAAATAGATACTTCTGGTTTTGAAATGCAACGTAAGGCTTTTTTACAACAACAAGCAAACATATTACAAAGCTTACAGGGTGTTAGTGGTAGTTCTGGAGCTGCAGGACTAGCTACAGCACTAAGTGCAGCTTCTGACAAACAAACACAGCAAATGGGCATGTCAGTTACTCAAATGCTAAATAGAGCTAAAGAATTAAGATACCAAGAAGAAGCTAGAATAGGTGCGGCTGTAACAAACGTTAAGCTTGCAAATGCTGAAGGTTCTAGACAATTTGAAATAGATAAACTAAATACATTGCTAGGTGTTGCTGGACAAAAAGTTGCTGGAGCTAGACAAGGATTAGCTGGAGCTAGAGGTGCAACTAACTCATTAATTGCTGGGATGGGATCAGCTGCTGGTTCTTACTTTGGCGCTGGTGGTAAAGTAGACTTAAGCAAACCTTTTGGATAAAATTATGACAAATAAAAATTAAAATATGGCAAATCAAGCAATAATAAACGCAGCACAAGCAGCTTACACGCCAGCAGAAGGTGAAAATGATACTTTATCTGGTTTTATACAAGGTATTGCAGCTGTGGCTGGAGGACTTGCTAAAAGACAGCAGGAAGTAGAAAAAAGAGGTAAGCAGGCAGACGAGCTTTATCTTTCATCTGACAACAC
>TARA_R100000541_G_scaffold15898_2_pt1 | contig 10714 bp, 19 predicted proteins | sample TARA_R100000541 | Tara Oceans TARA_R100000541 (sample SAMEA2621416) | marine metagenome | biome: marine biome (ENVO:00000447); feature: surface water layer (ENVO:00002042); material: "saline water (ENVO:00002010), including plankton (ENVO:xxxxxxxx)" | depth 5 m | reverse complement strand
TGCTATTTCTCTTAACATTTCCACACACTTTACGTATAGCATTAAAGCTATTTCGTAATGCTCCCACCACTTACCATCTGTGTCTTGATATGTTCCTTTAGTAGTCGTTGAGTATACATTATCTATATGTAATATATCATTACCAATACAAAATAATACTTTGTTAATTTTAAATCCTTTTGCTTTGTGTATCAGTCCAGTTAGTCCTTCTAGTACTCTTTCAACTGCTATCTCGCAGTCATAAGCTTCTCCAGTTTCTAATTCATTAGCATATTTTCCTATGTGAATATCCGCAGGATTCACCACTAACAAATGTTCTCCTGCTGGCGCAGGTTTTATTTCATATGCTGGAGAGTGTTCAGCTATAAAATCATTAATTTTTTTAAAGATTTGGTCTTCATCGAGACCTATGTTTTCTTTGGTGACAATCGAAAACCTTAATTCACCTCCCATACTTTGCCAGTGTTTTACACTGACTACATCCTTCTTATCTATACCTCTGTCTTTAAGGTGTATGTCTAGAGCGGTGTTACCGTTTATGTTATCTAGGTTATCTCCTCTGTATTCATTTATCAATTCAGCTTCTTCAGACGTAAGCCTCATTCTTTTTCCTCCGTATTTTGTAGAGTCGCTCATTTAAATTTCGTCTTCGGTAGATTCTTTAAGAGCGTTAAGGTTAGAAATAGTTTTTCTTATTTCTTTTGAAACTTTATGATATTCATTATCAATAAAGCTTTCGTATATGATGGAGAGGGAGTCGTGGATTTCGTCCATCGTGTAGTTGATGAATTTAACTTTATCCTTTTCGACTCCGTTGCTACCCATTTATATTGTCATATTGTCGTTGTTTAGTCTATTGTTAGACGCTCTAGTTCCAAAGATAACAAATTATTTCGTTTTTTTAGTTTTTTAACCCATAAAATTAATTCGTGCTTTGTATAGGTAGAAAGCTCTACACTTAAAGCTCTGTCTCCATCATCTTTAATTATATTTATACAATGCCTATATTTTCTTCTTAAAAGTTTATCGTGTTCTAATAGCCAATCTATAGATTTAATATAATATACAATTGATGCGTGGTTTTTTAAAAGTGATTGACCTATAACTTGATAAGGAGTTCTTTCATCTCTAAGAATTTTAGCATAGACCATCCGTGCATCTACATAATTTCTTTTTCTACATTTATCTAAAATATTAACTCCAAACACACTGTTAACGGCTTGTCTTAATTTTTTAAACTTAAGAGTATTTAATTCGCTGATATACGTCATCTTCTTTTAATGTTGTTTTTGTTAGGATGTGGTCTAGATATGTATCTGAATCTGTTTCGGTGATAGAAATATAAAAAGGTTTTTCATTTTTTTCTTTTAAATATTCTACTTCATAAAAAGTTGAAGGGTTTCCTTTTATTACTGCTCCTGCTGCTTGTGTCCATCCATTTAACTCTGGTAATGCTTCAGCGTTTATATCTATAAGAACTGCAATTGGAACACTATGTTTAATTGGTATTTCTCTAAGCTGGTCTAAAAACTCCTCGTCTAACTCGTAGGATTTAGTCTCCTCTATATACTTCTGTTTTAAATCCATACTTTGTTAATTCTTTTAGTCTATACTCTTGCAATATGCTTAATCTACCATTTGGTTTTTTAACTTCGCTAAACAAAACTTCACTTCCTTCTGGTATGGCTATAATATCTGGTATACCATTTTTATTGGTTTTAATTAACTTAATAACATAGTACCCATCTGCTTCTAATTCTTTAATTCTTTTGTTTTGAATCTGCTGCTCAGTCATACTACAAATTTAACAAATCTCTTTTAAAATGATTTAGAGTATAATCTTTTTTATTAGAAACTGCTTTGTAAATTTTTTTCTCTATACCTTTTTCTGCAAATATCCAGTATATATTATTTTTTAATCTTTCTTTGGTTGTCATCCTATCCCTTGATTGCCAGTATGATGTAGCGCTAAAATCTATGTTGTAGTATATTAATGATTCTGCTTTACGTAAAGATATTCCTTCTCTACCACTTACGATTTGCAATGCAATTGATTTGCTTGTATTGTTAAACTCTTCTAAATCTGTTGTTAGCTCATCTTTATATATATCTTTAAGAGCCTTAAGCTCGTTGACAAACTTGTAAAAAATACCTATCTTTTTTTTAGAAAACTTTGTGTAAATAAATTTAGCTTTTGTGTGGTCTAGTACCATACCATTTCCGCTTTCAAACTTTATTGTTCCAGAACTTAGCTGGTGTATCTTCATCATTAACTTCACTGATGTGTCTGCTAATATGGTTTCTTCCCTTCCTTCTATTACTAAATTTTTCTTTAGTTTTTTTATAAGGTGATAAGTTTTATCAGACATTCGAACCGTTAATATTTTTTCTTTTGTTTCTACTTTGAACCCTGCTTCAGCCTGTGTATATGAAATAGTATAAGGCTTCATTTTTTCTAAAATTTTCCTGTGACCTTCTTTGTATTGTCTAATAGACATACCTCCTATTGGTCTTAAAGTAACATTTACATAATCATCACTAAAACGATAAAAATTTTTGTACTGAGAAAATGGATTGGTTGGTAGCGCATATACTTGATGATACATTTGAGAGTAAGACTCTGGTGTAGGAGTACCAGATAATAGTATTACATAAGGGTTTTCTTTTTTTATTAAAACCTTCACTTGCTTAGCTCTTTTGCTGGGTTTAGGAAAAGCTCCCATTGAATGCGCTTCATCACAAATAATCATATTCCATCCAGGTGAATCAATTTTATGCAAACTTTCATAGTTTATTACCTGGAGATTGTAGCCTGGATGAAGCAGCTTATAGTCATTTTCAATAGAAGAAATAGCTTTTTTTTTGGTAATAAACAAAACGTTTTTACAACTAAGCCTTTCGGCTAGTCCTAAACTTGTAAGAGTTTTTCCTGTTCTTACCTCCATAGCTAAATATAAAAACCTATGGGTTTTTAAAATTGTTAAGCCTTTCTCTATAATCTCCTTCTGATATTTTCTATATTCCATTCTGATAGTTCTTGTTTTAAAACTGCACATTTCTCATAGTCTTCTAAAGAAATAAAATGTTCAAGCATAGTTTGCACTAAACGTTTTGAGTAAGGAGAGAAAGGGTTATGAGCAAAAAAATATTCTTTAGAGTTCATTATTTCCTCTTCACTAGCCTCTTCGAATAAAACTTTGTATGAATTTTTTATAGCTATGTCAAAGATTTCTTCTGAGGTTTTCTTCATATTAAAAGTCCATTACCTCTTGAACTTCTGATTTTTCTTTTATTATAATCCATCTTCCGTTCATATCTCTTCCTTCTACTGGTGTCATTCCACTATAAAACAAAGCATATGCTGATAGCCATTTGTTAAACTTTGTTCTTGAAATAGTTAATTTAGATTTAGGTGCATAGTCTGGATTTTCTTCTATAAATTCTTGGTACAAGTAGTTTTTATAAATTCTTTGTTCTGTCATAAGTTTTGAGTTTATACTCTGACCTTTTAATAATCCACACCACTCAATAAATTCGTGACTTGTTTCGGCAGACAAATGTCTGACGGCTAGATTTACAAAATTTGATTTTATTAGTCCTTCGTTTAAATGGAGTTGTAGGCAATACACCATATAGTTGTCAAACACACACCACTCAGAGTCATCCCAATCTCCGAACATTAACTTACTGAATTCATCTATAGGAGAATAATTCTTATTGTAATGCTGATGTAGTTCTATCTCCCACTTTCTTCTAGAATGTGAGTTACCACTTCCCTTTAACGCATAGTTAGTTGTGATGGCTACTTTAGGTGATTTAGAAAAAGGAATTATGATAGCATCTTTGTTTTTCTTTTCTAAGGTTAAAGATTCAGTAATTACACTAAACAATCTTTCGAATTCAAAATGTTTTTTTACATCATCAAAACAAAGTATTTGGGTGTCCGCAGATACCGTTTGATATGCAAAAGACCTTTCAAAGTTAAAAGACTTACCATCTATAAATACTAATTTTTTCATTTGTTTTAAAGCATTCATAAATAATCCCTTCCCAGTTCCTCCTTCTGGATTGTCTGATATTATCTCATCATTAAGAATTACCGCTGGAGAAAAAGATAAGTTCTTATATCCGTGCATTAGATAACCAATCGTGCTTTCCATAGTTGCTACTCTACCCATATCATTTGCGCAAATATTAAAAACAAATTGTTTGTAATCGCAATCGTTTACTTTACATATGGTAAATATCCTATCAATTACTTGTTCTCTCCAAACGTAACCTCCTAAGTCTATATAGTCTATTGGTATAAGTTCGTTCTCAGTAATTTTTACTGCACAATTTCTGTAATATAAATATGCCTCTTTCTTAGTGTCTCCTATAAAGTAAATATCAATTGTAGATAATAGAGATAAAAATTCTTCTTTAAAAAATCTTGTGTGGTCAGCAAAGTAATTGTAAATAGTTAAGTCCTCTAATTTTAAAAGAGAGTTAAGAATAAAATCTTTTATTTCTTTTTCAGATGTATGGTCAATTAAATTATTACTAACCTTTACAAAGACGTAATTTTTACCTCCTTCTGGACAATACTTATAAAATCCATTATCCTCTAAGTACTGCTTAAATAATATGTGTACTATTTTTATTACACCTTTATTAGACTTTATCCAGAAGACTTGGTTTTTATTATCCTCATCTGCTCTTTCTAGTACTGAATTTATTATCTCGGTATCAATATCAGCATTTTCTAATTGACACCGAATTTCATTTTTTGGTACACCTTGCCTTAATTTGTTTTTAACATCAGTAATTCTTTCGTTGTCCTCATAATACTTAGTTCCAAAGTTACTTGAGTTTGCATATGCAGACTTTATTGTTCTTTGTATTTCTGCATTATTAAAATCTCTTGTAGCATATTGTGATAGTATGTGTGATGCTAAACTTTCGTGTACTCCATAATCATTAAAAGCTGCAGCTAGTACATAGGTGTTTTGATTTCGTTGTCCTTCACTCATTGGAAATTTCTTTTCCCACCACCTAACTAATATCTCCACTATTTTATTCTCATCAGTTATAGGTATTGTTAAAGGGTCTACGTGCCTTTTAACTTCTTTGTATTCTATTTCTAATATCTCATCCCACTCTTTACTATCTGGATTGCTATATAGTAAAGGGTCATAGCTTTCATAACAGACTCTTGAAATATTTTTAGATGTTGTATCAAAGTATTCTGAATTAAAATGTTTCTGTAGTGATTGAAAGTAATTAACGTGATTGTCTTTATCTTTTGGTATCTTAACCAAAACCTTAAGTCCGTTTCCAGAAGGAGAAATAAACACTGCAAATACGTAAGGGTTTTTACTGATAGCAGCTTTATCATCAAGCATTGTCTTTACTTTGGGGTAGCCATCAAAATCTAAACAGATTAAACCAGAATGTTCGGTTAAACTTGTGTCTACTCTTTTATTAAATGTTCCAGAAAAACAAATAGCTGGTAACATCTTTTTTAATTCATTACGCTTACTTTTATCTTTTTCTTTTCTTATCCTTTTTACAAGGTCTTTAGATGCTCCTGTAGTTTTAATCCTGTCTAAACTTACTGATACATCTACGTGGTAAGGAGTTGTTGTTTCTTTTATGTTTTGGAATATTGTGATTGGGTATGTCATAGTATGTCGTTTGTATGTCGGTTTTATGTCGGTTTGTTTTTTATAAGTTGTTGATTCTCAGTTGCTATGTCGGTTATGTCATATAATTACTCTTTTTAGTATAAAATAAGTTCATAAATATAATTATTATTTTCTATATAAAGTATAGAAAGTGTTTTTTTGTCATAACGACATAAAATAAAACATAAAAAAAGAGTCATTTAAGACTCTAATTTTATAAAAAAAGAGGTAGATATAAAATTTAATTAAAAACTGGAAGCTCTTATACTTCCTGTTAATGTTGGGTGGCAAAGTGCCTTCATCTACCCCTTCTTTATTTTAGAATGGTAAGTCTTCATCTGCTTTAACTTCTTGCTTACCTTCTTCTTTTACATAAGGGTCGCTTAGCTTAAGAGAAAAGAATTTTCCTTTCTGTCCATCTTTTACCCATCCTGCTATTTGTTGCATTTTTCCGTCTTGTAACATAATTTGACCAGAATAATCTGGTTGGTTATTGTCGGCAGTTTTGTTTGAGTTTTTGAATAAACTTCCGTTACCTGCTTTGTGTTCGTAATCTGACATATTAATTTATTTTAATTGTTTGTTCCAATTGGTCTATAGTTGCGATAATAATATTGTCTTTATCATCTTTACTATTTGCGGAAATTGGAACTTCAATCCACATAATAGTATTTTTAGGTGTTAGTCTAGGTAATTTATTTATCCAAGACTTTAGTTTTTTTAATAACATTTATAAAGTTTTTTTAATATAATACGTATCAATATTGTTTGTTGGGTTATTACCATAATAAGTATTGTAGACATCAATAGCCTCCTCTACGTAGGTTTTACCTAATTCTAAGAATTCTTTACCACAATCAAACCATCCTAATTGACCAGTAGTTTTTTCTATAACTAAAAACACAAGAGGTTTACCAAATAGTTGTTGGTAAATATATGCTTGTGAGCAATAGTAGTATTTCCATTTAGCATTGTAACCAAAAGCATCTAAGTTGCTAGTGGTTTTTATATCAATAACATTATTGGCGGTAATAATATCTGCCTTACCTTTCCATAACACACCTCCTATTTCTCTTATCATAGGAGTCTCGTAGCTAATTGCTGATGTTATTTCCATATTAAAGTCCATATTATTAGTTATAATACTTTTAAGTTCTATAACTTCATCTGCCTCTTTTTGTAATAAAGCTACTTCAATATTTTTTTCCGCAATAAATTCTTTATATACTTTTGTGTTACGTGATGCTGAATCGCAAATTGGAAATTCCACAGATTTTTCTGGCTCTAATATAAGCTGATGAAAGTATCTTCCATAAACAAAGTTCTTGTTGTCTGGACGTGGAGTTCTAAATTGTTTAGGGTTGTTTAAAAGAGTACTTATATCAGAGTTAGATAAATAATTCTTACCTATACCATTATAATATTCATTATCATCTTTAAGTTTGCTTACAATAGCTTTTTCGAATTCATTCATTACTTTTTAGTTTTAAAAAGAAAAGAAACATTCTCCTCTACTTCATTAGTAATGATGTAATCATTGTCGGCTAGCATTTTTAAAGCTGCTGGTAAACTTTTAATTTTTTGAGCCGCAATATATTTTAACATTTTTTCTATATCTATAACTTCTTTAGTCCCCTTTTGGTCTTCGGCTAAGAATTACCTTACAGGCACAGGTTTTTTTACAGGCACAGGTTTTACTGGTACATCGTTCAGTTTCCAGTTGGCGCTTTCTTCATAAGAGGATACAGAAGAATCTAATCCTATTCCAAAGTTTCCTAGCGCTCTACCCCAAGCGGATGTCTGACAATTTTCTACATAGTTCCCTTTATTTATAAAAGATGATGCAGACTCTTCAAAAGCTATTCCATCAGCTATAACGAAACCAGTCTTTTTGTCTATAATTTCTGCTTTTATTAATATACTATCTGAATTGTGAGTTAATACGTTAGTTACTAATCCGTACTCGTGTTGATAGGTTTTTCTAAAGTGCTTAAGTCTTTCTTTAACTTCAACATAAGCCTTTCCTTTAATACTAATTGTTTTTAATTTAGTCATTGTTTGTTTGTTTGATTATTAAATTTATTTTCTTTGTTATCTTAGTGAAAGACTTCATTAATCTTTCCCTTGATTTTTTTAATGTTTGTATGTGCTTAGCATTCTTTCTAGAGTTGACCTCTTTCTTAATACTTGTTTCTACCATACCTAATTTTCTACGATAGTTAGACAAACATAAGACAAATACTCCTAATCTCCAACCTTTTTGATAAAAAGTTTCGTATTGCTCTAGTGTAATTTCTTTGTAAAAGTCGCCTCCTATTGTAGTATTGTGAATGATTATGTTATGGTCTTCAGAATCTTTTTCAATTCTAATTCCGTAAAGTAATCTAGCCTCAAAATTTTTTCCGTCCAGAACCGCAGAAAATTCGTCCTGCATAGCTTCCTCAAAAATTTTTTTTAGAGTACGCTGCATTCTTGAATCTGATTTGTTATTGTTATATAATCAGAGTCGTGAGTTATGTTATCCTCTACAACGTTTATTCCGTGAATAATAGATGAATGATTAATAGCATAGCCATTATCATTCATATATCCTTGTATTGTAACCAGTTTCATATTTCTCTGCTTACAAGTGTGATATAATAAGTGTCTTGCATCTACACTTTTTCTGACTTTAGATTTAGAAAACAATTCTTCTTTAGATATTTCGCATATCTTACATATGTTTTCTACTAGTTTATTAAATACTTCTCTTTTCATTGTTAGATTTTATTATTATTGACTTCTCCCATTCTTTTATTTCTTGGAGGGTTTCTTTTAATTTGTTTGCTGATTTTTTAACTTCATCCATCATTTCCATTATTGTGGTCGGTTGTGATGAAGGGTTTAATATTTTTTCTAATGACATAGTTTTTTGTTTGTTTGTGTGAGTAAAAAAGGAGGAGCCTAAACCAAAACATTTAACATTAAAGGAGTTCTTAGTTCCATTAAGTTGGGTGGTAAAAATTAACCGATTCGCTCCTCCTCTATTATGAATGAATATGAAAACACTCGATACAAATATAATTAATGTTTATTTATTGTGCAAATTTTTCAGCCTTTCAATTTCAAATTCAAGGTGAGCCTTTGCTTTGGTGAGACATTCCAGTCCTCCATCATCGTGCTTGAATTTTGAACGTAAGAGGTATGTGACCGCAGTCCCTACGTTATAGGTGCAGTCAAAGTCCTCGACTACATAACGTGCTTGATAGTATCCAGTTCTTGGTGTCCTGCCTATGTAGTATGTAGGTACTCTATTGTCTTTTTCTTGAGTTGCAGACATATTTCTTTCAGTATCCCAGTAGTATTTATTTTTTGCTGACATTAATCTTTCTGTATGTAGTTGGTAATAAAGTTCTCTACCTTTATCTTATACAACATCTTTTCCAGTTCTTTCAAATCAGTTGATACCTCTAGTTTTCTGTCGTAGTAATATGCATAATTATCTCCATCCAGTAGAAACAAAGCAAAGCCTCCTACATATCTAATAACACTATGTGCATTAGGTAGTATCCTCAGACCCATACAGATATTGGATGCATCAAATGGTCTGTACTCCTCCACATAATGTTGCATTTTCATTATTTCTCCAGTTTGTCTAAAAGCGGTTAAAGATATTTTTTTTCTATTAGCCAGTTGTTGTAGCTTTTGTATTCTTTTTTTGTTTGGAGTTTTTAGAGATTTTCTCCACATAATCTCATCCAGTATTAGTTTCATATTAGTTTATTTTTAGTGTAAATATAGTTTAATTTAGTTATTCATCAAAACATCTGAGCCTTTAATGTACCAGTGTCCATCAATAAGTTTTTTATTACAAGTGTTCCAGTTGACGGCAGATTTTGATTTTTCTTTTTTTAACTGAGCCTCTATACTTTTAAGTCTTCTTTTCAATATTAGTTTGTCTGCGATTAGTTTTGCGTACATATCTTTTAGTTAGTTTATATCCAGCCATATCGGTTTTTTCCCAGCTATACATTTTTGCTTTATAACGTTTTTCTTTTTCCATTAAGTAAGCAATCCTTGGGTTGAGTTTTTCTTCTTTACCGCTATATCTAAAATAGTTATTTAATTCAATTACATTTTTCTTGTAGTCCTGCTTCAGTAATTTCTCGTGCAGGAATTCTAGGGTTACGTGATGCATCCTATCCGAAAGGTATTGATTTAAGTCTTTCTTTGGTTGATTCTATAATATCAGAATACATATCGTATGCTTGGTTGAAGACCGCTTGACCTTCCTCAGAATATTTGGTCTCATATACTTGACCTTTATCGTTTACTACATCTACGATAAAGTTAGTACCATCTAATGTTGCTTCTGTTTCCATTCTTGCTAGCCTAGTTGCTAGTTCTACTTTGTTGATTTTAATATACATAATTATTTGATTTAAGTTTTAATAAAATACCCACATCGTTACGTAAAACACTAGTCCTAAGAAACATAGGAGTATTATGTTAAGTATAAGTTCAGTTGGGTTGTCTTTACATTCTTGTATAAAGTTCTTTAAGTTCATAGTTATAAGTTGTTTATAATAGACAAAGGTACAACATTATTTAGACATCTCCAAATATTATTGTACCTTTAATCAGTTGGTCGTATACGACTATTTTTCTAATCTATCATCATCTGCTTGTAGTTCATCCCACTCATCTTTCTTACCTTGTCTGTATTCTTTCTCATCAATCTCATCACATTCATCTCCGCAATCTAAACAAGTGTTTCCATCATCATCTTCATCATACTCTGCACCGCAGCAATTACTCACTAGGTGTCCAGACTCAGACTCTGGTGTTGCTAATTTCCAATCATCGTAATTCATAATATTAATATTTTCCCATTAGTACTAGACTCTCTACAATTTTATTAGTTTCAGAATCAAACAAGTCTACACCTATAGAATCACAAACTTCAATATCTGAATCATCTGTTCTTCTAAAGTTTATAGTGACATCTTCTAGCGTTCTTCCGTTTTTGTTTACCTCGTCTGCTACTGCATTCAAGAATTTTAATAAAT
>TARA_R100000541_G_scaffold9610_1_pt1 | contig 10796 bp, 21 predicted proteins | sample TARA_R100000541 | Tara Oceans TARA_R100000541 (sample SAMEA2621416) | marine metagenome | biome: marine biome (ENVO:00000447); feature: surface water layer (ENVO:00002042); material: "saline water (ENVO:00002010), including plankton (ENVO:xxxxxxxx)" | depth 5 m | reverse complement strand
TTAGAACTCAATGGAGTATGCAAATATATACCGAGTTAACAGAATTAGAAATGTTTAAGCCTTATGAGGTTGTCAATAATACTAATTCAACCTAGGCAGTTTGTCCATGAGTTCCCCACTAATTACAATACGCATCCTCAGCATCCTTATAGCTTCTAAATAACGCTTTTTTGCTGTCTGTCGGCTACAATGAAGAATATTCTTGCCGATCCAATGCCAAGGTGCTCCAACCGTACGGGCCCAAACCATTTTGCGTTCTTCAACACTTAACAAAGGATTAAGATAAAATAAACAGTATTCATATATAGCTATCTCATTGCTAGTTGCGGTAATTCTGACTGGCTTTTTGTCCCAGGCTCTATGCTCCGATTTATCGGCCACGACCTCAAAATGCATGGTTTTCATACCAGTTTTATAAGTGCTGGGCAGTTTCTTATCAGTATCTTGAGCAATTTGGAATAGATCAATAATTTGTTCTGGCCTAATCATGCTGACTTCCAATAAGCTAATTTACAAAAGACAAAATTTACGAAAATGAAAGATTTTGTTAATGCTACAAGACTGAGCAAGGACCTCATGCTTTGACCTTTCCCAGTTGTGGCAAATCAGAAGGCCACTCTAAAGTCCCATCAAGCAAGTTGTTCCAAAACTCAGCCTTAACTTCCTTATCCATACCACTAAAAAATTTATTGACCTTATCTTGCTCGGCTTTTTTTAGTTGTGTGCCAGCATTGATTTCTTTGACCTTAGTTTTGTAGTTTGCTTTTAGGTTCTTGCCAAGGTGTTGGGTAAGATAAGACAAATTTGTCCTCTTCTTAGTAGTCTTATAAGTATTAGATTTATTATATAGATTACTAGGTCTTCTAATAGTGGCCAAATCTGACGTTTCTTTATGCAGCAACCCTAAATGGACCGAATAATCACAACTACTCCGCAGTCGTTTTCTTGATATATAATTATGTGCGGATAGCTCTTTAATGCAACGCACTATGGTTCTTTTACTTAAACCTAAATCTTTGGCCATGGTAGCTTGCCGACAATACACTCGTTTATGCCTAGCCATAAATTCTTCCAGGTATAAGTAAACGATCTTAGCTTGTGGTGATACATCGGCTCTGATGAACTTGCCCCAGCTCATACTAAAAATATTCTCCACAACCACGATCTTATGATTGATATGCAAGTAAATATTAGTGATATGCCGATGGTGTCACTTATGCTTGGATACAGCCCAAACCAAGGAAAGATATGCACCTGAATTAGCATGGCTATGATAAAGCCACTACCAACATCGATACAGCTATGCTTAAAATTTTTCATACTCCACACATGCCTTGGCAGTCGTTTTCAAATAAATTGTATTGGTCATCTTTTTTCTCAAAGTCTATTTCGTCAATAGGTTTGCAAGAACGATGTAAAAATATTTCATCCTCTGGTCGTTTTGTGCCATGCCGAATTGCCTTATCTAGTTCGACAACCTCATCCCATTCAGCTTTATTTTGTTTAATATGTAGCCATTCTTCGTTGCTGTGAAACGGACAAAAGGTACACGCAGATCGTGGTGGCTTTGGATATCCGTAGTTTTCCATCCAGTTTATGCAGTCCTGTCTACGCATTTTAAGATCAACCAATGGATAAACATTTTTGATATATTTAACTTGATTGGTACGCATCCTAGTCACTTCATCGTAAGAAATACCCATGTACATCTCAACTTCAGTACCCTTTTTTACATGCTGGTATCTTTTTAAGCCCAGTAAATCTCTGACCTTTTTATTGACTGGTAATATCTTATATTCCGAAGTGCATTGCCTACGCAACAACCCCTTTTTTTGCGTTTCAGCATTTACAGTATATACAGGTATAGTCACATACTTGTATTTGCCAATTCCAGTAGCAGCATCAATCGTTTCTTGTCTTAAATTGCCTTTGCTGACTATGTGTACAGGAAATGATAATTTAGTTTTTAACCACTCTAACCAATCCATCACGGCTTTAGGCTCTGACATTGTATCGGAAAATATACATGCGTCAGGTTTTTGCACTTCACCACGTTCCATCATTAAAGCTAATGTGCTACTTTGTACACCAGCACCTAAACTTAGTATTCTTAGATCAGCCATTATTGGATTATTTCGATTGGAGTAAGTGACAAAATTGGCACCGCATAAAATGGTGGCCGATTGCCGATTTGACGTTGCCATTCTTTTTGTTTGCCATCAGCACCCTTAATATAACCAACAACTTCATAACGGGTTAGGCTATGACACAACACCAGGATGTAATAATAATTGTCCTCCATATTATCACGAATGATTAAATAATTTTCTTGTTTTGATGCATCTATAGTTTTGTGCATCTGACATTTAACTTCGTAATGCGGTTCAATATCAGGGGCCTTAAAAGTATTTACAGAATGGCTATAATATCGTTTTAAAGCACTCGCACAGGCCATTTCCGATGCTCCCGATACTACCTGCCAGCCAACATCATTTACGGGGTTAAAAACAGCTCCGTATGCGTCTTTATGTTCTAAAGCAATCGACTGACTTTTACGCAATATACCCGTAGAAGCTGCGGCAAAAAATTCATACCATTTTAGATCAACTATCATCTACCAACCAAACTCATCATCAGGATCCATTTTTACCCTCACTTAATTCTATAATTTTTTGGCACCAATCTTTCGGTATAGCTATAGCCCGACCACTGGTACAGTCACTACAAAAATCTGAGCTTAAAACTATATGCTTATCATCCTCGGTGACGATCCAACCAACTGATACGACTTGCTCGACTTGAGCTGCCTGGATTTTTTTTAAATCGTGCCAACCATTGTCAAAATCCATGGCATCGGTCCACTCTACTAAAACTAATTTAAATTTATCTTTAGTAAACTTATCCTTCTTGCTTACCATGTGCTTCTTCCCATTGTTTTACAAAATCATTTGCAGTCACCACACCTTCAGTAAGTTTTTCAATTTTGATTAAACTTTGTGGAGTTGGAAACCGTTTACTCTTAGTCCATCTTGTGACCGTAGTGGGGGTTGCATTGCCTAATCTTTTAGACAATTCTCGTTTTGAAATATTAGTTAAATTACACCATTTTTCTAAGTACATGATTTACATATTAAAATATAACCAAAAAGATCATATATTAAACATGACTTAAACTTCATTTAAAAATTTAAAACCTTATAATAAACCAAAAAGGTAATAAATATATTAATTGCTGTGTCATTAAATATCATAGAAACTGCGATATATTATGGTACTTATTATCAATTATACAAAAATTTATATATTTTATTAATGTTTTTATAAGTCATATTTAACTTTATTATTGACAAAGTATAACCAAATCATCTAATTTTGTTTTATGGCAAAAATAGATAATTTAGATGATGTTTTAAATATACTTCCCCAGCAATTTATTGAGTTTGATTTAGATCATTACTCACCAACTCAGCTAAACCAACCACTAGCTGTTTGGGCTTACAAATACATTGCATGCAACCAGGAGCAAAGACGTAAATTTAAAACTAATATTAATATGTTTTTTGGCACTACCATTGGTGCCATTACCCAAATGATGTTTTGTGATGAGATATGGACCTACAGTAGCAACAAAAAAGAAAACAATAAAAAACTTTCTATGGATGAAGCCATAGAATTATTAAATCAAGAAATGAATAATTACAAACCTTGGGATGAAAAGGACCAAGAAAAGTATGCTGCCATAAAACATTTGGCCGTTGATTATTTAAGAACTTCATACGATGGCTGGAAAAGTTTAGATTTTCAATCACCAGCTATAGCAGAACGCAATGTCACCATGCCATTAACGCATGTTGATTTGCTAGGCCGTATTGATGGTGAAGATGAACTAAAACTTTTAGAGCAAAAATGCAAACTACCAAGATTAGGTAGACCAAAAAAAGATGGCACCAGGACTGTTAGCACTACCAAGTTGCCCGACACACCACAAATAGATCATGCCAGACAAACTGCTTTTTATCATTTTGCAAGTGGTGGTAAACGACCATTTTTATTGTATTGCAATGAGAAAGAACACAAAATTTTTGATAGCAGTAATTGTGATTTATTAACGGCAGATGCCATGCAAGAGCATTTAGAATATTACAAACGTCAATCACGATTACGGGACCGACATATTTTAAACAGTCAAGGCTCAGTCAAAACATTATTAAGCAATATGGATCCTGATTGGGAGCATGCTTTTTATTGGGATTTAGGTGATGAACAAAAAGCTAAAGCTCAAGCAATTTACCAAGAAGCCCATGAATTATCTTAATCAATTAACAACAAAAGGAGCATTATGATTTCAGCAGATACAATTTTAAGTAAAGCCATGAAAGAAATAAAAGATAATGAAGCTGCATTGTCTATGGATTTTAAAGGCAAAAACTATTTAACCGTAGCAGCCAGAGTAGGAGTTGCACGCAAACATTTTGGCACTAGGCTAACTATAAAAACCTACATTATAGATCGTACTGCTAACAGTGTGTGTATGACATGTACAGTTTTAATAGATGGAATAGAAGTAGCAACTGGTTATGCCGAAGAAATACGATCACAAGGCTATATCAATAAAACGTCAGCATTAGAAAACTGTGAAACTTCAGCTATAGGTCGTGCTTTAGGTTTTCTTGGCTTAAATAACGACACCATTGCCACAGCCGATGAAATAGTAAATGCCGAAGCAACTGTTAAGCATTTAAAAATAGTTGGTGTTAAGCACACTGGAGAATTAGAAACACCAGTTCAATCAGATGATGAAATGTATAAGACTTTAATCACTGTATTAAAGACCGCTAGTCACGCACCAGGCATGAAAAAAATTGTTAGCCAATCTAAGTACAAAGAATGGTTAAAGAAAATCAAAGGTGACAACGAAGTCATGTTTAAAAAATTCAGCAATGAATATCAAGAAACTCAAAAACAACTAGAGAAAGGTAAATCTACAAATGAGTAATTACGAAAAAATAGGGTTCGGCACTTTGTTCCCTGAAACTGAGAAAAAAAATGCTAAAGGTCCTGATTTTAATGGTCCAATTACAGTAATAATAAACGGTAAGGAAGTTGCTGCAAGAATTGCAGCTTGGAAAAAAGACGGTAATCTTTCTTTTCAAATTACGCAAAAGAATGAAGAAGTTGCAGCAGCACCAATACCAGCTAATGACAATTCTTTAGACGATAATATCCCGTTTTAATTTTTATGGGGCTGGGGGTTGTCTTTCATACTGATTTCCTTCTAGTTAAATCCTTGGCCCCACCCAGGAGTTTTATGAATTATTTTTCACCATTCGGCTTACTAATTATAGCCACAATATTATTAAGCATAGTTGTCGTGAGTCTTGTATGAACGATTTAATAAACAAACCCAACCATTATACTGAAAACAAAGAGCTTGAAACTATAGAGATTATACAAAATGAACTCAGCCATGATGAATACATAGGCTATCTTCGAGGTTCGATTATGAAGTATTTATCTAGGGCTGGCAAAAAAGGAGACATCTTACCTTGCCTTTACAAAGCTCGTTGGTTTTTAAATAAATTAATAGGATTATTCGAATGACTCCAGCACAAAAATCAGTTTTAGATTTTATTCGTAGTTATATTAAGAAGCATGAATACAGCCCAATCTTACAAGAGATAGCTGATTTTCGTGGTGTCAGTGTCCATGCTGTTTATCAAAATGTAAATCAATTAATAGAACGAGGTTTTTTGACCAAACAATTAGGTCGCAACCGATCAATAAGGATAGTAAAATGAATAACAGTAGCCCCGAACAATTTGAAATAAAAGCTAACAGACGGCCAGGCAAACGTAAACCGTTCTATCACGACAATCAAAAAACTTATGTAGAAGTAGAAGTTGATCCTGATACTGGTGATGTACGAGTTATAAATTTTTGGCCCACAACTAAAGAAGGCACCACATTATATTCAATGTTAATTGAAGTTGGATATGACTTGACTGCACAATTAAGCTCATGGCCTGATCCAATGGATGCATTAGCAGTATTGAAAACAAGATGCTTACGCAGAGCTGATGGCTCACCAGTCACATTACGAGGTAAAGTAATTGATGCGTTGTATAGTGATCCATACCTAGATCAGTGAGAAGTAAATGTACTTTGGAATGTGACTTATGTTCCAAAAAATTTAATCCATTTTATAGCAATAAGAAATTTACTTGGGAATATGATTTTCGTGGAATTGAAAGAATTTTCTGTCAAAAATGTTCAAATGCAGAAAAAAAAAGGTTGTCAGGTGTACGAGGATTGACAAAACAAAAGGCCTTGGTACGTCAGGACCCCCCTAAATATACTAGTTTTGTAAAAATTGATCGATCTTATCGAGCTGCTTAAATTTGTGTTCTTCGTCATTAAATGCTTTTGCATATACCTTGGCAGTAAAGGCCCAATCTTCATGTCCAATCATTTCTTGTAATTCAATTAAACTAATTATTTTTTTACTGTGCCACTCAAATAGTAAACTAGCATAATAATGTCTAAGTGAATGGATACCACCTTTAAATGTTAAACCTAAATTATCTTTAATTTTATTAAAATTATCTTTAACTGTGGAATATGCAATAAATGATCCATCTCTACCAAAAACAAATTTATCATCAGACTTAGAATCTTTTTTCCATTGCTTTAGAGCTTCTAATAATTGTCCTGGTATTGGTATTAGCCTTTCACCAGCATCTGTTTTTGTTTGATCTACTAAAGTAGGTACTTTAGATATTCTGACAATGGCATGATCGATTGTGATTTGTCTACTATTCCATCCAATTCTTGACCACATCAAACCAGCTGCTTCTTGCCATCTCATGCCAGTTAATGAAATTGCTAAAAACATTATGCCATACACTCCAGTTGCTGCATCTATAATTTGTTGCATGTCTTTTTTCTGTGGAATTTCTACTGGCTTTATTTCTCTTTTACCTTTTTTCCAAGATTTCAATCCTCTTAATTTATTATTATCTATAATATTAGAAACTTTTTTCATCACGACTTTACCATTATTTTGTTTTTCAGGCATCAATGGTGGATTTACACAAGCATCTAACACTTGTTTTAAAGTTGCTATAAGACGGCCAATTTTATCATTACTGTAAGTTCCTTTACTTAATAATTCTTTAATAAAAACTTGTAATACTTTTTCATCAATATCTTTAACAGCCATATTAATTAATGAAGTTTTAGCAATGTGGATATCACAATTAGTTTCACCCATACTTCTTTCATCAGCACTTAAAGATCGTGGATAACTTGTAGCTTCTTGATTTTTTCTTGCTTGTTTATACAACTCAATACCGTATGCTAATTTAGTACGATCATAAAACATATCTGGACCAGCTTGATTTATCTCTGCTGCATAAGTGTAAGCTGCATCTTCTGCTGCTTGCTTTGGTTGTGCCATAAAAACATAAGGTGGTGAAGTTGGATTAAATTTTTTAATACGCACTCCATCTTGTGTTTCTGTTAAAACTCTAAATGCTTTCTTATTATGTTTTGTTAAAGTGTATGGTTGTACAACAGCTCTTTTTCTTTGCTCAGATGTCATTTGTTATCTTTCTATGTGTGTTATCAAAAGTCACTACGGAGTGATAATAGCACATGACCTTTATGGATCAAGATAAAAAGTTGGAATTATGATTGTGAATTATAGATGAACTTTATGGTCATTCTCCACTACGGGTATATGTAGTAAAACACGATGATTCGGCCCTAGAATCATGGCATAAGTATCTTTTGTAGATGCCATCGTACTCTTCAACAACCCAGCCTTTCTCGTTTCTCCAAATTTCTCGTGAGCATTCGGCACATTTGCCAAGCAGAGCATCTTTTACTTTACGCATTACATTTTTAGCAATGGATTATTTTGCTCTTGTTTTAACTCTTGGAGTTTGGCATCTAAATATTCTAAAGTAGCTTTGTTTATGTTAATCTCTACGTTCAGATCTTCTATAGTCTTGTTAAGAGTCTTAATATCTTTCTTGATCCCAGTAAAATTACTAGCAGCTTTACTTTGCTCTAAGGTATCTAGTCGTTGATTAAACACACCATAGCCATAAAACCCACCACCAATAGTAGAGACTAAAGCTATTAACAATGTAATGTCTTTAAATTTAGATATTATTTCTTGCACTGATAGTCTCCATTAATTTCTTATAAGCTCGGTCTGTCACAGACTTAGCTTGTTCAAGTTTGATTTCATACTGAATGACAGGATCATTAAGCAACATAGTTAACATTTTTTTTCTACTTTGATAGATGGCACGATCATAGCCAGGTAGTTTAATCTCATTAAATAGGTTTAAGTCTCCACTAGGTAATTCAGCAGTTTCAAATATTTCTTGATTAACTGTTGCGTAAGTTTTTAAACTAGGTTGGGTTGCCAATAGTGCAGCAGTATCAATGTTAAAACCTAATACAATATTTATTGGATTTATGAGTGGTTGATTAACAGGTACCTCTACTAGTTCAACAACTGACTCAATCTCTGCTTCAACTTCCACCACCATATCAACAGGATCGGTAGTTGGTTCTGGAGCTGTGGGTTCATCAGCAACTGGTGTTTCCATAACTGGTTCAGGATCGTATGCATTTATTACTTCCTCTGTATTAAATTGTTCTTCAGGTTGTGGTTCAGGCATGATTGGTACAGCCACAATATCTATAGGCTCTAATATTGGATCAAGTATTGGCTCAATAGTAATTGGTTGTGGTGGCTCTGGCATAACTACATCAGGTATTTGATAAGTTAAATGTAGAGTAGGCTCGTGAACATCAGCCCCTGAATGATAGTTGTTGCCATATTGATAACCATTGTCTGTGAAATCAAATCTAACTGTGACGTTGCCTTGAGTAGCCGTATTATTTCCTACAATCATAGTGTCGGTGTAATTTGTATAGTTATGGTTCACTGAACACTGGTTGCCACAATTACCCGTGATTGTTCTAGATTGAGAAATAATGGTATTGTTGCCATCATTATAAGTTTGTGACATCTCTACTGTTTGATCGGATTGTGACCAAAACCAAATGTCAGCTCCAAGGGTAGATGAGAAACCGTTATTAATAATGTTATTAGATAATCCAATATCAGATTGATTTATAGTGTATTGACTATAACCATTATTTGTACCTGGTAGAACGTGGTCAGTATGCAAGGAATCATTTATAATTGAAATATTACCGTTCCAGTTAGTAAAGTCTTGCTCTAATAAATTGTTAGTAGTTATTGTTTGCTCGGCAAGACTATCGTTTAGGATGACTAGCAGTATCACCAATGATTTTAGCAGATGTTGCATTATCTATCTCCATTATATAAGTCATGCGTTTTTTATATTCTTCGTAGTCAGGTCTGAGTTCTGGATATTTTTTCCAAGCAGTAGCAGCTTCTGCTCCAATCTTAGAATAAAATGGGCATGTAGTTCCAGCCATTTCTAAGCTGTAAAAAATTCTAGCATCTTGGCATAACAATGAAATACTAGCTACTGGTAGGTTTAAATCTTTCAGCAGTTTTGCAAGTTTCATCATTTCACAATTCATATCTCTTTTACTAGAGCCAGCTGAAATACCACCACCTAATACTTGTAAGCCACCAGTATAAGCAATCGAGCAAACATCTTGGCTGAAGTTTGATAGGGCTGGAGCTGAAGCAGTATTAGCTACTCGTGTATCATTTTGATTAGCATTAGTAGTATTGTTGGTAGTAGTACTATTAGATGAACCAGTAGCATAAGTGGTTTCACTATTATAGCCACCACTTATAGAAGTGTTAGTCCCACTCTGATTACTTTGAGAAATATCAGTTGCACCTGAACTAGTGACATCATTATCACCATAAGCAATAGTGCTACATAGCATAAGTATAAGTATTAATTTTTTCATAAAGATTTTTTTATTTTATAATTTTATTACAATGTTTGATGCCAACAGTATCTGTTATCATTTCACACTGTTCTAATGTGCAAGTATATTGCACCTGATTACCGGAGTTACGCTCAGCCAGACGCTTAGCTGAAAGGCACGTACTGATATTATCCTGATGATACCAGCCTTCTATGTTCTTATTACCACCATCATAGACATATAAACTAAGTATAATAACTGTTTCAATGAGTCCCATTTTGTTTTTCTTCCAAGCTAATTAGACGTTCTTCGTGGAACTGAATAGTCATATCGTTTTTTTGTATCATGGGTATTTCTTCTTCCATTTGCTCTTTAAGTTTGTCTTGGTTCTTAGATATAAATTCAACAAGCATGTAGAGTTCTTGTAATTGTGGACTAGTCATATTGCCCATGGGAACACCTTCAATAAAAGTATTTGCAGCTTCTAGGTCTTTATCTATTAATTGTAATTTAGTTTCAATACTATTAAGCCTCTCAATTACGCCAAAACCAAACCAAGCAGCCATGACTGCACCACCTATAATAGCTATAAGATTTTTAGCTGGTAAACTAACTGAAGTGTCCTCTGATAGTTTCATTATACTTCTTCTAAATATTTAGTTTCACAAAAGAACTCAAACGATTTAAGTTCTAATCCATCACTGGTTCTAAATTTTTCTAACATGCTGTCGATCAGTTCAACTTTGTTATTCTCAATGTAAGCATGGCATGCCTGGTCATCATCAAATGTAATCAGATTATATTCTGTAAGCATACTGACTGGTACGTTGTAGGTTAACAATACTGTAATAATCCACACCATTATTTTTTCTTCATAATATCGGCTGTTTTAAGTCCGTATA
>TARA_R100000541_G_scaffold33619_1_pt1 | contig 10809 bp, 12 predicted proteins | sample TARA_R100000541 | Tara Oceans TARA_R100000541 (sample SAMEA2621416) | marine metagenome | biome: marine biome (ENVO:00000447); feature: surface water layer (ENVO:00002042); material: "saline water (ENVO:00002010), including plankton (ENVO:xxxxxxxx)" | depth 5 m | reverse complement strand
AAACAAATCGTGTTTATGATAGTGATGGAATAGCACCTACTTTAACAAAAGAATCAGCAGATGAAAGAATTATGATAAAAACAAACAATAAGAAAGGATATGAAACAGTAAAGAAAGGAGATAGTATAAATTATGCAGTACCTACTTCAAAAACTCGTAGAGGTAGAATTGGAAAAGGTGTTGCACAAACTTTAGATACTGCTTGTAACCAAGCTGTGTTAGATAATAAAATAAGAAGATTAACACCTATTGAATGTGAACGACTACAAGGTTTTCCAGATGACTGGACTAAGACAGGAAAAGAACTAGGAACAATATCAGATTCACAAAGATATAAGATGTGTGGTAATGCTGTAACAGTAGATGTTGTTAAAGCTGTAGCAGAAAGAATTAAAAAAGTAATTTAATTACGTTATATAATAAAGATTGATTAATCAATAAAATATCAATTATGGATAAAAGAAAAAAAAATGGTGGATCTAGAGCAGGATCTGGTAGACCAAAAAAAGCTGATGAAGTTAGGCTAATAGAGAAAATGGACAATCTAATAGACAATGACAAAGTAATTAAAACATTAGGTCAGCAAGTCTTAAAAGGTGATTCTAGGGCAATGTCTTTATATTTTGGATATAGATATGGTAAACCAAAAGAATCGGTAGATATAACATCTACAGAAGGTTTTAACATTAACTTTAAAGACCTTATTAAATTTAAGTGATTGAAGTAGATAAAAAGTACAGTCCTATAACACAAGCTGATTCAAGATACTTTATAGTAACTGGTGGTCGAGGTTCTGGTAAATCTTTTTCAATTAACTTATTATTAGTTTTGCTAACCTATGAAGCAGGGCATACAATACTATTTACCAGGTTTACATTAGCATCTGCATATATTTCTATAATACCAGAATTTATAGACAAGATAGAAACCCTTAAAATTGAAAACGACTTTCATATAACTAAAGATGAAATCATAAATAAAAGGTCTGGTAGTAAGATATTATTTAAAGGTATCAAAACATCATCAGGAGATCAAACAGCTAACCTAAAGTCTTTAACTAATGTTAGCACTTGGGTTATGGATGAAGCAGAAGAACTTGTAGATGAAAACATATTTGATAAAATAGATTTGTCTGTCAGAAACCTTAAACAACGAAACAGAGTTATAATGATACTTAATCCTGTAACAAAAGAACATTGGATATATAATAGGTTCTTTGAAGATAAAGGTGTAATGGATGGCAGCAACACAACAAAAGACAATACCACATATATACACACAACTTATTTAGATAATATAGATAATCTATCTAGTAGCTATTTAAACCAAATAGAAAACATTAAGAAACGCAGACCAGAAAAATACAAACATCAAATGCTTGGTGGATGGTTAGCAAAAGCAGAGGGTGTAATATTTAATAATTGGAAAATAGGACAATTTAAAAAAGTAGGTGTTTCTGTGTTCGGTCAAGATTATGGATTTGCTGCTGATGAATCTACATTAGTAGAAACCAATATTGACAACACAAACAAAATTATATATTTAAAAGAATGTTTTTATTTAAAAGGCTTAACAACTTCTGAAATAGCTTTACTAAATATGAAACACGCAAAAGACCATTTAATAGTAGGTGATTCTGCTGAACCTAGATTACTATCAGAAATAAAAGCTAAAGGGTGTAATGTAGTTAAAGCTATAAAAGGTCAAGGATCTATAACTTATGGTATATCACTATTACAAGACTATGATTTAGTAATTGATAATAGCAGTATTAATTTAATCAAAGAACTAAATAACTATTCCTGGTTAGAAAAAAAGTCTAAGACACCACAAGATAAATGGAATCATTTAATTGATGCAATTAGATATAGTGTTTCATATCAACTTCAGAACCCAAATAGGGGAACATATTATATTTCATAAATAAGTTATTAAGTTTTTTGTTTATAATTCAAATTAAGTTATATTTGATTATTGAACGCAATTGAAAACATACACAACTTGGAATACCTCAGCAACTCAATAGTAGTATTAGAAAAACTAAAGGAATGGCAAAAGGCAAGACCAGAAAATAAAGACCTGGATAATTTAATATCTAAATATCTTGACATTACTTTTTATATTGTTAGACTTCATCAAGATGCTATGGCAAAAGATATGATGATTAGTAAATATAGATTTGAAAGAAATAAAGTTAGGTTAGAACTTCAGGAATTAAAAAACAAATACACACACTTAAAAAATTTAGAGTTATGATGGGATATGATGATTGGTTAGTAAAACAAGAACACGACTACAGAGGGTGGAATGATAAAGAATTTACTTGTGATCATTGTGAAAAGCCTATAGATAGCAAAGGTTATTGTAGTAATAATTGTTTTGAAGCAGATATGATGTAAGTTTTTTTTGGGTAATCTTACATCTATTAGGGTGGTCAGAAATGGCTGCCCTTTTTTTATTATCTTAGTCTATTATAAAAATCAATTTTAAATACGTTATATATATATGAAATTAGAATTAATCATTCCAAATAGCTTGGCTGAAATATCTTTAAAACAATATCAAAAGTTTTTAAAAATACAAGAAAACAATACAGATGCTTATTTTCTGCAATGTAAAATGATAGAGATATTCTGCAATCTTGATGCTAAATCAGTAAGACTTTTAAAATTATCTGATGCTGATAAAATAGTGCATATTTTAAATAATATGTTTGAGAATAAACCAGATCTTGTTAGAACATTTAGATTAAACAATATTGAATACGGATTAATTCCAGATTTTGATGCAATGTCTTTAGGTGAATATATTGATTTAGATACTTACATTGGTGATTGGGAAAATATGTTAATTCCTATGAATGTTTTATACAGACCTATAAAAAATAAAATACAAGACAAATATATTATAAAAGAATATGATGTTAATTCTAAGGAAAAATTAGAAGAAGTTTCTTTAGATGTTGTTTTAGGTTCAATTTTTTTTTTGTATCATTTAGGGATAGACTTATCGAAAGTTATGATGGATTATTTGGAACAACACAGGATGGACAACTCGATGCATCAACAAATTTTTCAAGAAAATGGGGATGGTATCAAGGACTTTTCTCTGGACTCGCTAACGGAGATATTACAAGACTTGAAGATATCACTAAACTAGGATTACATAAATGTCTTTATGCTTTAGAATATATGAAAGAAAAAAATGATTTAGAAGCTAAAAGAATAAAAAACAAAATAAAATGAGCAATCAAGGTGTAAGGGGTTATTATCAATTAACAGAAACAATTAAAGAACAATTGCTTCAGGATATAAATATAAACACAGTAACATCAGGAGATATTACAGATGTTAATTTAAATAAACAAGACATATTTCCTATGGCTCATATTATAGTTAATAGTGTTACAGATGAAGAACAAGTATTAAGATTTAATGTTACAGTTCTTGCAATGGATATTGTAGATCAATCTAAAGAACCTACATTTGATAGATTTAAAGGAAACAATAATGAACAAGATATTTTAAACACACAATTAGCAGTCCTTAACAGACTAATACAACGTTTAAGAATGGGTGAATTATATAGGGATATGTATCAAATAGATAGTAATCCTACACTAGATCCTTTCTTTGATAGGTTTGAAAATCAACTTGCAGGATGGTCTGTATCTATGGATATTTTAATTTATAACGATATATATATTTGCTAATGAATTTACCTAATGTAGAAGCTGTAATGAATGAGTATGCAAAGTATGTTATACAACAATCAAAATCTAATTTATCAAAAGCAAAACCATATCCTAAAAATGGTGGAAATTTATATAATTCTTTAAAATATAAATTAGTAGAAGACAACCAGGCATTAATTGTAGAATTTTTAATGGCTGATTATGCTGAATTTGTTGATCAAGGTGTAAGGGGAAAAAATCCTAATGCATTACCACAAAATGCTAAATATTATGGTAAACAAAAAGCACCTAATAGTCCTTATAAGTTTGGTGCAATGAAAACAAAAGGACTTAGAGCAGCAATTAATAAATGGACTGTAAAGAAAAACCTAGATGGTGTTCGAGATAAAAAGACTGGTAAATTTTTACCTAGAAAAACAATGCAATATTTAATAACTAGAAGTATATATTTATCTGGTATTAAACCAACTTTGTTTTTTTCTAAACCTTTTGTAGCAGGAATAAAAAAGTACGAATTAGATTTAACAAAAGCATTTATATCAGACATAGAAAGTCGAATGGTATATGGTGAAAAATAGACACAATGGCAAATATAGCATTAAGAAATCCACAATATAAAAACATAGTAGCATCAGCATCTGGAAGTGCAACACCACTATCAGTTAGTTGCAAAATTACAATAGATGGAACTTTAAGATATACACTAATAAAAAATGCTCCAGTTTTAAATAGTAATGTTCAATTTGATATAGCTGAATTAGTCAGAGATTATTTAAATATAACTTACCAATCATCTTATGCAATTCAAACAGTTGCAATAATTACTGTTTTATCAACTCACCAATTAATAAATGGAACTGGTACTGTTTATGACACAACTGGTAATATTACAGATACAGGTTTTGAAGCCTATGGAACATTTGATGAAGGTGCAAATCCAAGTGTACCTTTTATATCAGTTCAAAGTGCAGAGTTTCTAATTGCTCCTAATTTTTCAGGAAATCCAGATGGAACAACACCACCTAAATGGCAAATATATTATCCAACTGGTAAAGAAGGTTATGTTAGTTATATTAGTCAAAGTGGAATTACAGCAGTATATAATTTTAATGGAAATGCAACATCTCAAGCAGGACAAGGTAGTTTAATTTGTGTTATTAAAAGAATAGATTGTACAAAATATGGAGTTGGTACAAAAATTATATTCATAAATAAATATGGAGTTCAACAAGATTTATGGTTCTTTTTAAAAGAAACTAAACAAGTTAATAGAACAAATGAAAACTATAAATCCAATACAATAGTTTACCCAACTTTAGGAAAAGCATTTTATGATATTAAAAATGCACCTAATAAATTATTTAATACACAAGCAAAGCAAACTTTATCTTTATCTTCAGGATATTATCCAGAACAAGCAAATGAAATGTTTCAACAATTATTAATGTCAGAATACGTTTGGCTTGAAAGACCTAAAAACTCAAATCCTAGTACTAATGAAATAGTTCCAGTTATAGTTAAATCTTCTAATATTGATTTTAAAACATCAGTAAATGATAGGTTAATAGAATATACAATAGAGTTTGAAAATGCTTTTGATTATATAAATAATATTAGATAAATGCAAAAACTTCAATTATATATACAAAATGAAAGAATAGATTTATTTAAAGATGAAACAGTTTCACTTACACAAACTATTCAAAATGTAAAAGATATTGCAAAGATATTTACAGAATTTACAAAAACTTTTTCTTTACCTGCTTCACCTGTTAATAATCGTATATTCCAACACTATTACAATTTTGATATATTAGATGGGTTTGATGCAAGAAACAAAGTGCCTGGCAGTTTAGAATTAAATACAATACCATATAAAACAGGATTTATAGCATTACAAGGAGTTGATCTTAAAAACAATTCACCTCACACTTATAGAATTACTTTTTATGGAAATACTGTAAATTTAAAGGATATATTAGGAGATGAACAACTAAGTGGATTAGCAGCTTTAGCAGGTGCAAACACTACTTACGAATATGATACTATAAAAGCAGCCTTACAAGTTGATCCTAATAACCTTAATGTAAAAATAATTGCACCTTTAATTACTCACACGAATAGAATGACTTACAAAAGTGGTTCTAGTACAGGAGCAGATGGAAATGTGTTTTGGAATGGCTTTGCTAATACACCAAATGGTATTCAATTTAATCAATTTAAATTTGCTGTTAGACTACAATATATTATAGATGCAATACAAACACAGTTTAGTGAAATAAATTTTAGTAATTCTTTTTTTAATAACACTTCAAATTCTGCGTTTAACAATCTTTTTATGTGGTTACATAGAAAAAAAGGTAGTGTTGATGCAGCAGGACAAGTAACACAAAATTGGACAGAATTAAATGATTTAGTTTTACAAGGCAGTCCACCATCAATATTTTCAAGTACAATTGCAGGTTTTTTACTGTTAGATGCTAATGTAAATTATGCAATGACAAAACTTGAAGTTGTTCCAAACACTACTGATCCATACGATATAAGGGTAATGCGAAATGGTGCAGTTTGGGAACAAAGATTACAGAAAACAACAGCACAAACATTTTTTGTTGGTTTTTTAGGAGCAAGTCCTGGACCACTTGGAGCAGGTTCTTATGCAATACAAATTAGAAGTGCAACATCAGTAGGCTTTACAACAGGAAACATAACTTGGACTATTACAGAACAAGGAAATAATGTTCCTAATATATATAAAAACTCTGCTTTATTTGAAGATCAAAACGCAACACAGTTTATTATTACGCAACAAATTCCTGCAATGACAATTTTAAATTTTTTAACTAATATATTTCAAATGTTTAATTTAACTGCTTATGTAGAAAGTGATGGAACTATTGAAGTAAAAAGTTTAGACAGTTATTATGCAGCAGCATCTACAACACCAACAAACATAGACAGTTTTTTAGATGTTACAAAGTCATCAATAAACATAGCTTTACCATTTAAACAAATACAATTTTCATATAAAGGGTTGGGTACTTTTTTAGCTAAACAATATGAGCAGTTAAATAACTCAGGTTGGGGTTCTTTAAATTATAGTACATCAGGTGGTGAATTTTCAACTCCAACAGATGTTTATAAAATAGAAATTGGTTTTGAGCATCTTTTATATGAAAGATTATATAATTCAGCAAACAACCCACCAACAGCAGTATCCATACAATATGGATATTTTGTGGATTCAAATCAAGAACCCTATTATGGTTTGCCATTAATATTTTATGCAATAAGACAATCAAGCACAACTAATATTGCATTTCGAAAATATGATAGTACAAATAATAGCGATACAATTGGATTGCCTACTTATATAATACCATCTAATTCTAAAACTTTATCTGCTTCATCTAGTTCAACTAATATTAATTTTACAAATGAAGTAAACGAATATACTGGTGGTTCTGATTTTGTAGGAACATTATTTCAAAATCAATATTCTAATTATATAATTGATGTTTTTAACAGACAAAGAAGGTTAACAAAAGTTACTGCTTATTTACCTTTAAAAATTTTCTTTGACTTAGAATTAAATCAAATAATACAAATAGGTCAAGACAATTACCAGATCAATTCTGTAACAACTAATTTAACTAATGGTAAAAGTGAATTTGAATTGTTAAACACTGTATTAGGAATAAATTAAAATTATGATAAAAAATATATTAGAATTATTAAAAATTGTAAATGGTGAATCTGAAAACATTAGAATTGCACAAGGTAAATATAAACTAGCAGAATCATTTTCTGAAGGTGTTAAACAAACAAAAAATAAAATAAAATGGCAGAAAAAATTCAAGTAGAATTTGAATTAAATTCAAAAGATGCACTAAAAAATGTTGAAAGGCTTGAAAAAGAAGTAAAATCTTTACAAAACCAAGTTAAAAAATCTAACAAAGAAACAGAAGATCAGCTAAAAGATGTTGAAAAGGGTGCTAAAGAAAGTTCTGAGGGTATAAAAAAAGTAAGTGCTTCTATTGGTAGTATTGCTAAAGTAACTGGTGTTGTGTTTATTTTACAAAAAGCATTTGAATTTATTTCAGAAGCAGTAAAGGAAAACCAAGTAGTAATGGATTCTTTAAATGTTGCTTTTGATACTGCACAAATAATATTTAATCAAGTAGCTGATGCAATATTTAGTAACTCCGAGAATTTTGATGCTTTAGGTAGAATAATGTCTAACCTTTTAACAATTGCTTTAACACCTATTAAGGCAGCATTTCAAGTTATTAAAGGTGTAATATTAGGCGCACAATTAGCTTGGGAACAATCATTTTTTGGTGATGGTGATGAAACAAAAATTGCAGAATTAAAATCAGGTTTAGCTGAAGTTGGTCAAGAATTTATAAATATAGGTACAGATGTAGCTGATGCAGCAGGAAACATAGTAAGTGATTTTGGTGAAGCAGTAGGTGAAATATCTAATATTGCTGCAATTACAGCAGAAGCAGTTAGTGCTGAAAATATAAAAGCAGCATCTGAAGTGGCAAAAACTAATATTCAACTAAAAAAATCAGCAGAAATAGCAGCAGCAGAATCTAGAGGTTTAATAGAACAATATGACAGACAAGCAGAACAGCAAAGACAAATTAGAGATGAAGAAAGAAATAGTATTGAAGATAGAATAAAAGCTAACAACGAATTAAAAAAGGTTTTAGAATTACAAGAAAAACAAATGTTGGCAAATGCTGAAACAGTATTAAAAGCAGCAGAAGCACAATTTGAACTGACAGGCAAGGATGAAGATTACATTGCATTATTAGATGCTAGGAATGAAAAGCTAGGAGTTTTAGCACAAATAGAAGGATTTAGATCAGAACAAAAATCTAATGATTTAGCACTAGACAAAGAACAAATTGAACTAATTAATTCTAAAATAGAAAGTGAAAGTAAATTATCTATTGAACAAAAAAGATTTAATGCAGAAAGAATACAAGATGAATTGTTAAGATTAGAAGCACTAAAAGAAATTGATTTATTAGAATCAGAACAAGAAACTGTTAGGCTTCAAGCCATAGTAGATAATGCTAATGCAGGAACACAAGCTAAAATTGATGCACAAATAGCTTTAGATGAATTTTCTGAACAATCTAGACAAACAAATTTAACTAGAGATACAGAAATATTAGCAGCAGAAGAAGCATTAGACAAACAAAAGATAGCAGATAAAAAAGCTGTAGTAGATGCAATATCACAATTTGCAGATGCAGAATCTGGAATTGGTCAAGCCTTATTAATTATAAAACAAGGTTTAGCATTGAAAGAAACTATAATGGATTTAAAAAGAATTACATTTAAAGGAGTTGAAGCAATAGGATCAGCAGCAGTTTCTACATCACAAAACGTAGCAGAAAGTTCTAAGATTGGTTTTCCACAAAACCTTATTACTATTGCTAGTGCTATAGCACAAGGTGTAGGTATTATAAGGTCTGTTAAAAAAGCAGTTTCTAAAACTAAGGCTAAAGCAGGTGGTGCATCTGCTTCAGTTCCTAATATTCCAACCCCAACAGCACCTGCATCATTACCACCTGCATTTAATATAGTAGGTTCTAGTGGAACAAATCAACTAGCAGATGCAATTGGCAATCAATCACAACAACCAATACAAGCATTTGTAGTTGCTAGTGAAGTAACTTCAGCACAAGCATTAGAAAGAAACACAATTGAAGGAGCAACAATAGGATAAACACAAAATTAAACTTTAAATACGTTATATAATTATGAAAATAGTAGAACTAATACTAGATGAAGAACAAGAAGATAGTGGGATTGATGCAATATCAATTGTAGAAAGTCCTGCAATAGAATCTGATTTTGTTGCTTTAAACAATCAAGAAATAAAACTTGCAGAATTAGATAAAGAAAAAAAAATATTATTAGGTGCTTTATTGATACCTAATAAACCTATTTTTAGAAATGGAGATGAAGGGGATTACTACATCTTTTTTTCTAAAGAAACTATAGTTAAGGCATCACAGATGTATCTTAAAAATGGTTACCAAAATAACTCAACACTAGAACACAAAGACACATTAAAAGGTCTTACACTTGTTGAATCTTGGATAGTTGAGGATGAAGTAAATGATAAATCCAGAAAGTATGGTTTAGATGTACCAGTAGGTACTTGGATGGGTGCAGTAAAAGTAAATAACGATGAAATATGGAACGAATATGTTAAATCAGGTAAAGTTAAAGGTTTTTCTATTGAAGGCTACTTTGCAGACAAAATGGAACGACCTAAAGAATCGATTAAAGAAGATATGTCAGAAGAAAAATTAGCAGAACAATTACTAGGTAAAATAGAAAGTATTGTAAAAGGTGAAAAAGTAGAATTAGAAAACAAAAAAATTGAATTAGTAAAAAAACCTGCTGTTATTCTTAAAGATGCACAAGCACTTGATAAAACATTAGCGAAAAGTTCTGCTGTGATGGACAGGTCATATTTGGCTTATGTAAAGGCACACGAAAAATTTGATAATGAACTTGTTGAATATAATAAAAAATTAGATGTAATTGTAAATGACAGTAAAGATGTAAGACAAGCAATTATGGATTTAGGTTTATCAGCAAGTGATGTGCCTGAATTGGTTCAAACAGGAAAACTATTACCTAAATTGGATGGTATTCTTGGAGATTATAAAAAATTATATCCTAAAATAAATTAATATAAAAATGAAAACACCAAACGAATTAAACAAAATCTATAATAGATTACCTAAAGATAAAACTGAATTAGCTAAAGTAGAATTAGGAATAGTAGATGATTTAGGTAAAGCAATGTCTAAACTAGAAAAATCTGTTGTTTCTGATAAAGAATTTGAAAAATCAATTACTGAATTTAATAAAAAACAAAACGCACTAGTAAAGGAAATTCAAAAAATGGAATCTGCTAAAGATAAATTAGAAGAAAAAGGACAGAAAATGCTTAATCAAAATAATGATATATTTGATAGAGTTGATGGTATTTTGGATAAAGCAAAAAATGCAGCCAAAGAATTAGGTGTAAAACCTGAATCTATTACTAATTATAAAAAAGCAGAAAGTTTAATTAGTGA
>TARA_R100000541_G_scaffold22085_2_pt1 | contig 10845 bp, 8 predicted proteins | sample TARA_R100000541 | Tara Oceans TARA_R100000541 (sample SAMEA2621416) | marine metagenome | biome: marine biome (ENVO:00000447); feature: surface water layer (ENVO:00002042); material: "saline water (ENVO:00002010), including plankton (ENVO:xxxxxxxx)" | depth 5 m | reverse complement strand
GCATCAGTAGTTTCGTAGTCTAATGGAATCCCACCAACTGAAGTAGGGAAAGCCCCTCTCAGTGTATAAGATTTTATAGTATTACCGTTTCTATCTAAATGATCTAGGAACGCATCAACCTGATAGTCAACTGGGTTAGTTAAACCTTCGTTGTCAGTCATGTTATTGATACCGTTCTGCCATCTTTCAAAAGCATTCTTTACTTTGAAATTTGTATCATTGTAAACAGTTACAGTCCACGCATCTATTGTTCTATCTCCAGCAATCTTTATATCTCTACCTCTGAACTTTACGTCTATTGACCCAACGGTCATAGCTGGTAAAGCTGTAGATTTACATAAGAAAGCCATATCTTCTATTTCGCCACCAACACTTGCATAGCCAGGAAAAGGTAAAGTTACCTTAAACTGATTGGCTCTAGCGCCACCGCCTGCAAGTTTAGCTTTGAAGTCATTAATGTTTGCCATTTTTTATTTCTCCTCTACTAACCTGCTACTTCGTCAAACGAAACGCCGGTTCTTGTTGCGACAAAAGATAATGTGATAAAGTTGATACTTCTAGCTGGTTTAATGAATATCTCAGCTATAAATTCATTTCTATCAATTACTTCGCCTGTGTTGTTAGTTTCATCACATACTACTTGGAAGTCTGTGATACCTCTTCTGCCTTGTACTTCTCTTAGGAAAGGCTCAACGATATTTCTAAAGTTCGCTCTTGTGAATTCATCATTGAACTCAAACAATTGAAATTTAGAAGCAGTTGAAATTGCCTTCTCTAATACAATAAACAATCTTCTTACGTTTATTCTATCAAAAGCACTTGGAGTTGTTAGACCTGTCTTATCGCCAAACAAGATTGTACCTTGACCTGGGAACGTAGCAACTGGGTTGATACGTGCTGGGTAAAGTTGATCTCTTTGAGCTTTAGTAGGGTTGAACGCTAATTTAACAGCGCCTCTAACAATACCTCTGTTGAAACCAGCTGGTGAAAACCAACTATCTGCAACAGTATCTGTTCTCGCAGAAAGACCTGCCATATCACCGTTTAATGGAACAAATCTGTATACGTCAGAATATCTATCGTATTGGTATTTGTATCCACTATCAAAAACAACATATGAAGACGATCTGATCGTATTAAAGAATCCGATTACGTTTGACATTTGTGTGTTTGAGTTAGTGATATTTACTACATCTGATCTTTGTGGTGAAGCAAATACAACAGCGTCTTTTCTACTCTCTGCAATAGTGATTAGATTATCAACGTGTGTTGCACTTGAAGAAGGGCCAGACATAATTAAACCAACATCAACTGTTTCAGCATCTTGGAATTTCTCGTATGCTGTTTTTAGTTGACCATCAGTTACTGCTGATCCTGCTGCTCCGCCTGTTAAAGACTCAAGCGTAGGTACATTTACTGCTGTGAAAGTTATTCCAGTAGCAGCTGATCCCCAATTAGTACCTGCAGTGTTGTGGTCCATCCAAAAAATCTGTGAAGATTTATTGAATATTACGTCTGCGTAATAATTGTTATCGCCTTGTGGAGTTTTTGCGTCACTTGCTTTTGACATATTAGAAAAAGCTTCTATAACTCTTCCTGGTTCGCCTGTAATTACGCCATCTTGGTCAACGACTACTACATGGATCTCATCACCTGAACCGCCTCTATCGGCTGTCCAAGCTGTAGTTCCAGGAGCTCTATCAACTGAATCGTAATATCTCCATCTTCTTTTGATTTTACTATTGTCTGCGACTGCTCTTTTTAATCCGCCAGCACCTCTAGGGTGTTGAACGAACTCTAAAGTTTCGCCTGATCCAGCAATAGCTGTTACTCTGTAAAAGTCTCCGTCATTATAGTCGTCTGTACTTGCTGTTGTAGAAAACTGAATAATATCTCCAACATTAAATACGTCTGATTCGTCAGTTGTAACAATAGTATCTCCTACTGCTGCACCTGAGTCATCAACTAATGAAGTTGAGATTGATTCGTAAGCTGTTGCAGATGGACAAGTTGATACTTGTAAACTGTTTCCATGTGCGCCAGCAGTTCTAGCAGCAAAAGATCCGACTGATCCTTGACCTGTAGAGTAGTTATTTTCGTAATCCTCAGTATTTTTTATTAAAACACCTGTTCCAGATGTTGAAGCATTTAATACTGAAGTATTTTGGGCTCGTACTACACGCAAAGCATTACTATATTGTAAGAAGTTAGCCGCTGTGAAAAAGTGCTCAAAGTTTGTTGAGTCAGGTTTTCCAAACGTATCTACTAATTCTTGTTCACTAGAGATTGAAACAATCTCATCAATTGGACCTTTACCAAATTGTCCTGCGACTGCACCAATTGAAGTTGATACTGCTGGGATAATGTTAGTTAAGTCTCTTTCTTGTACGAGAACACCTGGTGATACTTGAAATGCCATTGGTTAATTCTCCTCTTTAAATTTAAATTTATCAAAATTCGTAAGTTTTCTTACGTCCATATTCAAACATTTTATCATTGTAGATATTTATAATAGTCTTAATTTACGGTTATTGACCTTTTCGTACAACAGGATACCATCTAGTCCCATATTCATCTATGGAATCTTCGGTTGTGATATCGTCAATTCCATTATCTACAAATCCGAATGGGGCCATGTCTTGTTCTAATAGTTTCTGTTGTTCTTCATACATCTGGTTTCTGATGTTTGAGTCTGATAATTCTTTAAAGTAAGGTTGATTAGATAACCACCCAAATATAACTAGACACATAATCAAGTCATCATTACAGCCTTCTTCTGCCTGCCATGAGTTACCTCTACGTGAAAAAGTGGACATTTCTTCAATTATGTTAAAGTCATTAACTAATATCTTGTCACCCTCCACAAGCGTCTTAAAATTCGCACAACCTACCTTTTTTATCTGCTTTGTCATTCTTACCCCTAGTGATGTACCTCTACCTGAGAACATCGCTCCAAGTATTTGACCCGCCCTACCCTTTTGAGTAGTCATCAATATATTAGGATATTCTAACTCATAATGCATCGCCTCTGATATAGATTGACCTAAGTCATTGACTTCAACTAATACATGTGCTTCATTATACGCCTTACAAGTTTGAGCAACTACGTTAGGAAATACGAATGGTTTGATTTCATTATTTTTGTAAGTCGCAACTACTTCATATAATATTTTACCACTATCTGATTTAGTTACGTCCATTATAATAAACGCAGAATAATCTTTACCTGTACCTCTGGCTACATCAACACACGCAACATACAATCTATCTTTTTCAGGTCTCTTAAACATTCTCAAACCACCTTTAGATTGTATTGCGTCTATGTAAACTGTGTTCTTAATTTTTGCTGGTGAGATAAGAGTATCGACTGAACCTAAGAACTCACACTCAAACTCTTGTGAGAATTGTTCCTCACTAGTATTTCTAATTGTCTTCTCTTTCCATTCCTGATCTCTACCTGGTACTTCTGACCAATGTACTTCAATAGGTATATAATCATTATTCTTATTAACAGCATCTGTCCATATCTTATAAAACTGATTCATACCATGAGGTGTAGATACTATAATTAATTTTGTTTTTGTACCTGAAGAAATTGTAGGATAAACTGAACTAAAGAATTGTTCTGATATATTCGCTGGTACGAAAGCAAACTCATCAAGGAAGATTATATTAAAAGAACCACCCCGAATTGCTGAAGATGAAGTTGCCGCAGCGACTATGGTTGATTTGTTTTCTAATTCAATATTACCTTTGTTCCAATTGATTACACCTTGTTGCATCCATTTAGGTAAGTTTTCATAAGCAAGTTGTAGTCTTCCTAATATATCTCTCGCAGTAGATGATTTGTTTGCTAGTATCGCTATGTTTGAGTTAGGATTAAACAAAGCATAATGTAAAAGATAAGAAATAGTTGTAGTTGATTTACCAGACTGTCTAGGTAACTTACAAATTGTAAATCTATTATTGTGTATTGTTTCTACAATCTTTTTTTGAAAGCCATACATATTAAAAGGTACAAGACCCTCATCAAGTGATACGATACGAACATAGTTTTCCATAAAGTATAATGGGTCACTAGCACACTTTTGATATTCTAAAATTTCTTGTTCAGAATACTCTACTGCTGTATTAACTTTTTTAAGGTTCGGATTACCTAGATAGGCGTTATCGCTCATTTTAATCCTTTTTAGGTGTTACGTTTACTGTTTCGTTTTCTGATTTACGTTCTACGTTTGTTTCTACAGTTTTTTTATTCAACATCTTTTGTAACTCAGCTGTTGATCCTACGAACAATGCGTTTTTAATATTTGCGTTAGCAGTCTTAGGTAACTCTTTTAGGTCTTTTAGTTTTTTTTGTAAGTCTTGTAGTTTATCTACTGTTTGTCCTACTTGTCCTATCAATTGACCAGCGACTTCGTAAGCTCTAGGGTGTTGACCTTCTCTCGCAATATCTAGTATACCTTCTATTGCTTCTTGTCCTCTTTCAATTAGATTGTAATAGTTTTCTCTACTATACGTGTAATCATTATCCACATCTGCTTTTTTCTTATCTTCAGTACGAGGTACAGGTGGTTTAACTTCTTGTCTAACTATTTCTTTTGTGGGTTCAGGAGTATTGATTCCTAAAATCTCATTTACCTTATCTTCTAGTTTTGTCATAATATAATATATATGTTATTCGTCCACTCCGGTCTTAGGATTATAGTTCTTACCATCAGTGAATGATGTTATTGATGTAGTAAATCCAAAATCATCATCAGCGTTAGCAGATGTTGGATTAGGAATTACGATAATTCTTTCTTCTCTACTTGCCTCTGGCAAATCTGTATGTAGATCGGCTTGTACTTTTTTGATAACTCCTGAGTTAGTCATAGGACCAAATAGATATGTTTTAGCAACAAAACTTAATGTGTATATAACTGCTCTACGAGTTGTATATTCACCATTATAACTGTCTTCATAATTAACACTATTTAATATAATTGGAACGTCTCTTTTAATATCTAACTCTGGTATAGCAACAACTGTAACAGTATAGTCTGGTTGAAAGAAAGGAAGTATTTGTTCTACTATTTGTAATCCACTTTCAGCAGTTGCTGTAAATATATTTAAATTATACGATATACTATAAGGAACAGGTGTGTAATTAAAGTTCATTACTTTACCATCTTTACCTGTCTTAACAGTTTTGTATTTTTGTATTCTTGTTAATTTACGAGAGGCGTCATAGTTAATACCTGATATCTCAAAACTCATTCTTGGTAATGTGATAGCGAATTCTCTCCTATCTAAATCTGGTTGTTGATCTAGTCTCGTTAAAAACTTTTCTTTTGGAGCATATGCTAATGGAACAGAAATAGATTGCTGTGTTTTACCAGTAGAGTCTTTATGTTTAATTTGTATTTTGTTAAACAATTGACCAAAGGCCACTGTCATTCTTCTCATACTCTCGTTATAAAAATATTGACCGAACATTAATATCCTCCTCCATCTGGATCACCAAACGGATTACGTTCTGTGAAATCTAATATATCATCTTGTGTTGAAGCAGTATCAAAACCAGCATCTTTATCTAAATCTAAATTATCAGCGTATCCAGATTGTTCTTGTACAGAATAATCTTCATTGATAAAGTAATATTCTTCTCCATCACCACTGTCATTCTCTAATTGTAAAGCTCCTTCAGCGTCAAGGTTTTCTGATATTGTAACTGTTGGAACTGTTCCATCATAACTTGAACCACCAACATTAATATTAATACTTGTAACTACACCATTGGTAAGTGTAGCAGTAGCAGCGGCTGTAACAGCGCCACCAGGAGGAGAAACTACAACACTTACAATACCACCAATACCTGTAAGAGTAGGTAATGTAACTGATGTTAATTTACCATTTGTTAATGCAAGAGCAGTAACTAATAATGTTTTTGTTTGTTGTGCAGGGTTTAAATAGGTAATTGTAATCTCTGGTGTTGATCCATAACCACGACCTGGATTAGTAATTGTTAATGCTGTTAGTGTTCCACTGACAGATGTTGCTGTTACCGTAGCATTTATAGATGAGATAGTCGGTGCCGTTATAGTTAAAGTCGGTGCTGTTTTATATTCTTCTCCACCAGAAATAATAGGTATACTAGCAACAGAGTCATTGGTAACTACTGGTGTTCCTATTTGAAGACCAAACGTTCCACTATCTAATGATGTTTGATGTAATCCTTGATCTAATGAGTATGCCTCTTGTGACATATCAATATCTTCAACACCTGTATTTAATTCCTGACTTGAATATTCCCAACGAGTACATCTTAATTTGTAAACTGGTAATTGTCCTAATTGAAAGAACGGCTCTTGATCTTGTACGAATTGTATTTCAAAGAAACTATCCATTAATGGGAAGTAAATAATATCTCCCTCATTAGGTCGTCCTTCAACAATCATTGTATGAGACGAGTCGACTTGATTTTGCCATCTTCTTTTAGATATACAGAATGTTGTATCTTCTCTTATATCTAAACCAAACTTATTAATAACTTCTTGTTCGCCAGCGAAACCTTCAGTTGTTTCCATATACATTTCAAGTAAATAAGAATCATCAAACCTACTTAACGTATCTTCGCCAAGTATTAAATCTCTATTAACTAATGTTCGTGGTAAGTAGTAACAATCGTGTCCGTAGATTTTAAGACCTTCGATAATTAAATCTTCGTATAGTCTTTTCTCGTTTGAGTTTCCAATTCCGTTTCCACCTTGGAAATAATGATTAGTTGCCATGGCACTATCCTATCATAAGGGGTTGTGACATTTCAAATGAGCTTCTAATTTCTTGTTCTAAATTTTGTATATCTGTTAAAGATTCTGAAAAGAGTTGTTGACCATTTAATGATACGCCACCTAACATAGCAACACCATTAAATTTAGATAAGTTTGCGCCCCATTGTTTCTTAAACAAAGCAGTTACATATCTCTTTAACATTATGTCATTAAAAACATCTGTATGCTGTGATGGGTCTAATTTTCTATAACACTCAATAACTAGATATTCTCCAACTAGTAAATCGTTCTTCCAATCCATATCAACATATAATCTATTATCGTGTTGATTAAATCTCATAGGTTTTTCACCAACAAGTATGTGATCTAAAAAGTCTAACTGTCTCATAATCATATCGTAATTAACCATTGATCCTGATGAGAAGTTATATAAATCATTTAATCTCATTTGATATCTAACATCAAATATGTTCATACTACCTTTACTTGAAAAAGGAAATATGTTAATTACAGATACAATGGATTCAGGACAAATTATATAATTTTGTGCTTCTTTCCATTCTGTTGTAACTTTATTATTAATAGTAACTGAAATTGTTGCGTTAGCAGCTGGAGCAGTAAAGAACGTTAGAGTTTTATCTGCAACTGTAAAAGCAAGACCAGCAACTAAATCTGTTCCACCTACTGGAATTGTGTTTCTAATTTTTACAACAATAACTTGACCCGCAGTTGGTGCTGTATCAAACTCAAAAGTTCTTAGGGCAACAGTAAAATCAGTTGTTCTAGTTTTAAGTATTCCACCAACAGTTACTGTTAATGCATCTACGTTATCTGCAGGGTTAGTTAATTGAAAAACTTTTGTTGAACCATCGCCTGTAAATGTATTTTCAATATCATCATCTTCAATAACATTAACTTTTAGAGCATCTAATCCATCTGCTGAAGTATCTAAAGTAAATATTTTTGTAGTAGAATCACCTGTAAATGAATTGAATACTGTTGAAGCTTCTTTAGTTGTAGATTGACTTACTCTATCGACAGTCATTCTGTCGTAGTCAGCTTGTGTGTATTGATATTTTAGATATGTTCTTCTAACACCATCAAAGTGATATTGTGCGAAATATTGTAATGCTTCATCAATTCTATCTTCAAGTTGGTCGTCATCAACATTGATTTCAATAACAGGTTTCCCTAGTGCTCTTAAAGCATATTGTTTTAATTGTTCTCTACTTGATGGTATTGGCATTAGTTCCCTTTAGTTCTATCTATATTTATAAGAGAAACAAATGGCAGAATTGACCAAAAAAAATATGAATTTTCTATGATTTATGAATTCTTAAATAGTATGTAGCGGCTGTTACTGCTGATCCATCTGGAAACTCTTGTGCTCTGTAATCGTCTCCATCAACTTGTCTTGTTTGATAGTTACCAGAACCATTTAAAATCGTATCACCCATACCAGAACCTCTTTCATTACCATTTCCAGATGCTCCTAAATTATAACTTAAAGCGTAACCATCACCTGACTCATGAGCAGTTTTCTTTATCCACTCTTGTGCTAAAGCTTGAAAAGTTGATGTAGTAAACTCTTGTAGATGATTGCTAGAATTAATAAAGAAAGGATTTACAAATGATGTATTACTTCCATCAACTCTATACAAATAATAGTTAGTAATAGTTGTAGGTTGATCTAGTGTTTCACCAATTTCGCCAGCCGTATATGCTGAAGTATTTGCTCTTGTATCTATAAAGACAGGTGTTGCTGAGATTCGTGTAGAACCTGATACACTAGTCGCTGATGATATGTGATATGTTCCAGCTTGTCGTGTTGTTGTAGTAGCAGCTGCCATTAAGTCTATCGCAGGGTGTAAAAATGTATCTTTAACATCTGCCAAAGACATTGCTCTAATATGATTATTAGTTGCCGCATAAACAGGCCATGTTGTTCCTGTGTCTGCTGTTGGAGTTGATGAAGATGAAGTTGATGTTATCTTCGCAAAGTTGACAGTAACTGTACCCGGTTCAGCTGTTGTTCCTTCGTTAGGAAATGCTGTTGTACTTGTACTCATCGCACCAGCTTGTTTTCTTGTATCGTTAATAGTTCCTAAATTACCACTAGAGTTTACAACTGTTAATGCTACACTTGGACTTAATGAATATTGATATATAACTTGATCAACGATAGCGGCTACTTCTGCCGTAGTCATTTGTTGTAGATTTCCACTATTATTTTTTAAAGGTACTCTGACTGCCATTATATTTCCTTACTAAATTAATACTATGAACTAGCACCAAATACTGTTTTCAAAACTGTTCCGCCTGAATTTTGTATTTGTAATTCTACTGCATTCACACCAAGATTTGTTCTTGCTGTTCCAGCATTTGCTAAGTCACTTAAATTACTTGCCTTAACTAATTTTTCACCCAAAGACGTTGCCGTTGTAGCAGCAAAGTTTGCGTCATCACCTAGAGCAGCTGCCAATTCATTTAAAGTATCTAATGTACTTGGAGCTGAATCTGATAGAGCAGCAATCGCTGCGGCAACGAAAGCTGTTGTAGCAACTTGTGTTGTATTAGTTCCAGCATTTGCTGTTGGTCCGGCAGGTGTTCCTGTAAATGTAGGACTTGCCAAAGGGGCAAAAGCATTTACAACGAAAGCTGTCGTAGCAATTTTTGTTGAATCATCACCAGCACTTGGTGTAGGGGCTGCAGCTGTTCCTGTTAATGTAGGACTAGCCAAAGGCGCAAACGAAGTTGCAACAAAAGCTGTTGTCGCAAGTTGTGTTGTACTTGTTCCCGCACTTGCTGTTGGAGCAGCAGGTGTTCCCGTAAATGTTGGACTTGCTATCAATGAGTATGCTTGTAAATCTGATACATCTGCCTCAACAATTGTAATTGTGTTTGAAGCTGTGTTGATAGTTTTGTTTGTTAGTGTATCTGTTGTCGCCTTACCTACTAGTGTGTCAGTAGCCGCTGGCATAGTTAAAAGATTACCACTACCTACTTGATGTAATGATGGAATAATCGGTGTTGTTAATGTTTTGTTTGTGAAAGTTTGTGTACCTGCAAGAGTAGCAACAGTTGCGTCAATCGCAAAAGATACTGTATTAGTTGAACCAGTAGTATCAATACCAGTACCACCTGTTAGCTCTAATTTTTCACTATCTAAATCAATTGATAAATCACCGCCCGAATCAGCCGCAAAATCTAAATCTGAACCAGTTAATTGTGCGTCAACATATGCTTTAATAGATTGTTGAGTTGCAAGTTGTGTAGCAGAATTAGTTGCCATATTGTCTTCATCTAATACAGCAGTACCACTAACACCTGTATTTAAAACAGCACTTGTAAGTGTTTTGTTAGTTAATGTCTTTGATGTTCCTGAGAACAAAGTATCTAATTGTGATAATGCGATCTTACCCTCTGTTCCACCATCAGACGCTATTAATAAGTCTGTAGTAGCAAGAGTTGATCCTGTTAAATCGTTTGCCGTGTCTATGTCGAGTGTGGCTGATACTGAACCAAACTCTAGTGCGCTTGCACCTGAATTTACTTTTAATACTTGACCGGCTGAACCTATAGATAGTGATGCGCCAATACCTCCATGAGATAAACCGATAAAGTCTCCTGATTGATATTCTGCTAGACCTGTTACGTTAGATCCGGAGAACGTTGCTTTTACTGGTGTTTTAGTTGCCATTTTTTATTCCTCTTTATCTTATTTATCCTATTGCTAATGTTGTTACAGCAGTTCCGTCAGCTTTATTAAAAGCTAGATGAAATACCGGTTCTACAACGGAATTCATAAATCCTTGTATTGTAGTAAATGTTGTACTATTTACTAATGTTATTGTAGTAGCTGAAGTGTCAGCTTTAACAAAAGGTATAAGCTTTATACCAACTCCACTACTTTTATTTACCCATTCTGCTCCATCATATACTAATTCATCACCTGCGGCTAAACTTGTAAATGATACATCTGTTAATGAACTAAAAACTCCACCACCGCCGAGTTCTTTAATAGTTCCACCATCATTTATATAAAACTTTTTTGCCGAGGTATCAACAGCAA
>TARA_R100000541_G_scaffold13114_2_pt1 | contig 10937 bp, 16 predicted proteins | sample TARA_R100000541 | Tara Oceans TARA_R100000541 (sample SAMEA2621416) | marine metagenome | biome: marine biome (ENVO:00000447); feature: surface water layer (ENVO:00002042); material: "saline water (ENVO:00002010), including plankton (ENVO:xxxxxxxx)" | depth 5 m | reverse complement strand
GATATATAATACTAAACCTTATAAGAGTTAGAAGGGAGCAATCGACTCTTCGAACTCAGCCATCGCAAGTGCCTTTGCATCTGCTATGCGCTTGGTCCGATGCTTTGCCATAGCCACTTCGACTGACTCTCCTTCGGAGAGCGTGTACACCTCCTCACGGGGCGCTTGGTAGCTATCTTCAGCCTCAGGCTTTAAGTACGTAGTACTTACGTTGTCCTTAGCTTGTTGACGTTCCAACCTTTGGTTGCGGTTTTTCGGTCTACCCGCTGACGCTTTACGTGCCAGTGCATTGGGCTTTGACTTAGCCTTAGCCTTCGGCTTAGCTTTTGACTTAGCCTTCGGCTTAACCTCTTTGAGGTTAGAGACAGCCTTCGTTAACTCCTTTAGGAGTTTGAGTGCTTCAGCCTTGCGCTCCGCAGTGGGGTTGTACTTGGCTCTGTTCACTGCCTTACGGCAGTCTTTGATGTTGATGTCTTTAGACATGATGAATGGTTTTATAGCTCAGCGGAATTGCTCAGCCCAATCAAGGTACGGCGAACATTTGGATATTTCGACAAAACTAACCAACCAATTCCACGCGCCTTTTACCGAAGGTAAAACACCCGCGAAGAATTAGCGCATGTGTGCAGGTCATGCGCGTGTCCCTACGCGAGCGCGACGCAAGCGCCACACGCCCAGATACACCCACACGCAAGGCGAGCAGAGGTGGACGTGATGCAAGGCAAGGAGTTACGTAGTAAACGCTGAGGAAATAAGGGGGCAAGATGGCCGATGTGAAACCCCTATAAGGGGTGCTTAAGGTTAGAGTATAACTCTAAGAGGGGGGTTGTCCGTCGCTCAGCTACTGCACATAACACACAGCGCTTAGAAGCTATGCTTCAAGATAAGGTACTTAACCTACTGCCTTAGAGTGATTTAGGTAGAAAAGCTAGAATGTTTGGCAAATTCTCTAACTTGTTAGAGGGAGGGGGTTCACGAAGTGGGTTTCTGTTTACGTTTGCTAACGTGTGTATATATATATTATCCCCACCTCTTATATTTCTCGCATTTTTTTCAAGAGGGCCTCCAGATCTGCCGAAATACGTCGATTTTCAACGCTTACTTCTCCAACACCTTAACATATACTCAGTTTTAACTCTGTGGTATATAGCGTTTTAGAGTCTGTTCTTTAAATCTTTACTTCAGGGTTGACTTTTCAATTTTTCTGTAGTACCTTTAAAGCTGTAAGTGAGAGTAACGGTTGAGATACATATCAAAACTGTTACAATGTTTAGTTAAATGTACTAACTAATCATATAATACTTATAATGTAGTATACAGGATAATTGTGTTTTGAGATTAAATAGATCATATAGAAACGGGATGGTTGTTAAGGAGCCACCTACAGATCCTCCAAAGGGTTACAAGTATAACGAAGCTGGCAATCTAGTCCCTGTGGACTGGGAGGAGTTTCACGAAGAAAATACTATGGATCTAGAAGATCTTATGCGTGGGGTTTCTCAAGTGGAGAGCGCAGGGGGAGTATTAATGAAGAATCCGTCTAGTTCTGCTACGGGGGAGTGGGGACAGCTCTATAATGAAATAAAAGACCTACCGTTTATGAGGGGTGTCTCTAGAGATCAGTTTGCTTCTAACCGAGAGTTACAGAGTGAGGTTTTTAGAAAGAGAGTAGAAGGGAAGCTACCTAATATACCATCTTTACGAAAGAATGCTCACGATCTAACCGACGAGTATGCACCTCAGATAGGTGATAAGTGGGACTATACTTTAGATGAGGTTGCTGCTATAAGTAATTATTTAGGTAGGCAGGGAGCCAGAAACTTTTTTGCCTCTAAAAGAGACTCTGTTAAATATACCCCCTCAGGCGTCAATAAGTCCGTAAAAGAATATTTAGATGTGTATAGAGGCGGTAGAGATTCAAACCAATAATTAAAAAGTAGTATCTTTGCCTCATGGCCGCTAAAGATAAAGTCCTTAATCAATATAACGAAGATGCTCTTCTACGCGCTACTGGCGGGCAGATGAAGGGGAAGGGGTTTAGAAAAGCAAAAAGAGCAGCCAATAAGCAGACCAGAATCAACAAGAGGGCTCAAAAGAAAGCTTCTCGAAGAGGGGAGCAGATTAAAGGGGGGATGTATGGGTATAAGGCTGCTGAAGCAGAAAGCCAAAAGGTTGGTAGCTACTTTGACGACTTAAAGACAAAAAGGAAACAGAATGCTGTAAAAGCAGGTGTTATAGCTGCAGGTGTGGCAATAACAGGAGGTGCGTTAGCAGCGGGCATGGCAGGTGCAGGAGCAGCAGCAGGAACAACAGCCGCTGCTGGGACAACCGCAGGTACAACTGCTGCAGCAGGAGGAGCTACAGCTGCAGGAACAACAGCCGCTGCTACAGGAGGAGCTACAGCTGCAGGAACAGCCGCTACAGCTGCTGGTACAACAGGAGTTACAACAGGGGTTCAAGCTTTGACAAATGCTCAAAAAGCAGCCAAAGCGTTAAAGACTGCCGATAAGGTTTTGAAGGTTGGTAAACAAGCAAAGGATCTTTTAACCACTCCCGAAGCTCCTGAAAGCGCAGAAATGACAGCTAATCGCAACACGTTTAATCCGCTTGCAGGTCCTATTGCGCGAGGCTATGCAGCATCACCAACAGAGGCTGAGCTATATGGCACTGCGTATGCACCTCAACCAGAACTACAGTCTTATACAGAAATAGCCTCACCTTACGGAATGGGAATGATAACAGATCCTAGAGGATTTATGGCACAAGCAGAAGCTATGCAAGAGATGAATTCTGGGCAAGGACAGTCTGGCCTAGCTAATATCTACAAAACTGGCGGTAGGGTAAAATTTAAAAACTCGAAAAAGAAATAATGGCAACACTAAACGTTACTATAAAAGAAGAACTAACCTTAAATGGCTCCGACAAAGGGGCTATAAATACTGTTACGTCTACTGTTACTCAGTTAGACCACAGGATACTAGACATCTTACATACTGGAGAACAAACAATTCTGTTGTTTGCTGCAGCGGTAGCCGCAGGAACGATTAAAGACGCTACTCTGGACTATCTTAGAATAACAAACCTTGATCCAACTAACTTCGTTACACTTCGGATAGCGGGAAACAGTGAGGAGTATTTTGTGAAATTAGAAGCGCTTGACAGTTTTATATTAAACAACTCTTTAATGGATGCTAACGCTGCAGGAGGAGCAACAGCATCTCTTGCTGCTATAGATGAAATAAAAGCTCAAGCTGATTCGGGAACATGTACTTTAGAAATTTACGCAGCAGCATAACACATAAACAATGAAAACTACTTACAACCAGTACGCCAAAGGCGGAACAACACCTATGTATAAACATGGTGGTACTCATCCAACGGAAAAAGAAAGAGGTATTAGAGCTCAAGATTACAAACAGGGCCAGCCTTTAACTGAAAATCAATTAGGGTTTCTAACTCAAAGTTTGTCTGATGAAGAAAGAGAACTTTTTCAGGATATGTACAGCCAAGGGCTGATTCGTAATGACTCTGTAAAATCTATGTTTCAACAGGGGAAGCCAATGTCAGCATCTGACTTTAGAGAGTCAGTTCTAAAAGACTCTGATGGTCCAGCTACAACAGCTAACCTAAATAGAGAGTTTGGCAAAATGTTTGGTGATGGAATGAAGTCACAAACCCAAGGGTCGGGTCTAGCAAAGATGCAAGGGTATGGAGGTAAAGCAAATGTTTATGCCCTGAAAGCCGATCGAGATGTTGATCCAACGTATGGTCAAGATCCAAAGGGTGAGGACATGGCTATGATTGATCCCCGCCAACCTGATTCAATCCCACAAGATAGAGAAAAGCAAATTATAGAGCAGCTCATTAAAGAGGATCGCATTCCACCTCCTACTGAAAAGACTCCTGACCCTATAAAGGTTATTAAAGAGTTAGAAGCAAGCGGCATCCCTCTAACAGAAGAAAATATTTCTGATTACACTGGTACTGAAAAAATGAGAGCTAGTGGCATAGGTACGGATATGCAAAAGCTAGGTCGTTTACTTGCTGCACAAGCTGGTGTGTCCGATTCAGAAGAAGAAGAAGAAAAGTCTAATCTTATGGATGCTTTTCAGGAGCTAGAAATGGGTGGCAGGATCTTTAATAGAAAGCGCACTCACAACGCTAAGCAGCTAAGAGATATGTTAGATGCTGATAGAAGAAGAATCAGATAAACTATCGCTTCTCCCAAGGCATTGGTGCTTTTAAATTTTTAACCGCTACAAACCTTTCGTGGCTTTGAGCTGAGTTGTATCTAAGCGTCTTGTGATTCTTCTCAGAGGACTCAGTAGGCATTAGCGGGGATAGAACGATTGCTAATAAGGCAATTTTTAAAAGGTAACTTTTCATGGTATATAAATTAAAGGTTAAAGATTCAGCCGTATATTTGGACTGCTGATCTTAATCTACAACAAACTTTCCATAAAAACAAATATCCTTGAATAAATTTTACTTCAACCCAAGGAGAAAAAGACGGGATCATGCAAAAGAAGCTGAAAAAACAAGACTAAATAAAATAAAAAATGAAACTAGAAGTAATAAGGTTCAACAAAGGGACGGACTCAACAAACGGAATACTATTTGATATAACTAATGGTAAAAGAAAATTTTTATGCTATACTCTCGAAGATGAAAGCCGTACTGAAAAAGTGTGGGGAGAAACTTGTATACCTGAAGGAGAGTATTGTGTCGGTCTTCGAACTGTGGGCGGCCATCATGCTAAGTACTCTAAAAGGTTTGCTGACATCCATATGGGGATGCTTCACGTACTGGATGTACCTAATTTTAAATATATTCTTATTCATTGCGGCAATACTGACGAAGACACTGCTGGTTGTCTGCTCTTGGGTGATTCGCAAGAAAACAACAACATCAAAGAAAACGGGTTTATCGGAAGATCTACCCAAGCCTACTTCCGAGTCTACCCAGAAATTGCCAAAGCGCTCGAAGAAGAGGAAGAAGTAACTATAACATATAGAGACTTTTCAGACTGTTTATTGTTAGATAAGTCTGATGTAGTATCGTTTTTCGATAAGTCTAACTAGCTCTCTAGTTTAGTATAAAATCTTTGAACAAGCAGGCGTGATTTCTGAGTGAGACCATACCTTACTCTGTAGTTGTATTTGTTTTCCTCCCTAAAAAGATGGTCCTCAAAAGTTTCTGACGGGGTTAGTCTGTCAAAGTGCTTATATATGTATCCTTCGTTAACAAGAGGGTATACTAGCCTTTCTCCTATTTTCTTTTTTGAGTATTCAAAATCTTTTGAAGCAAAGGCTAACGTCCAGAACTCCAGATCATAAGCCCACAAAAGGAACCTAAGTTCTTTTTCAAAGATATCGTGTTGACGGCAAAACTCACCGCTTACTGTTTTATATCTCTTGAGATAGTTCTTTTTTACGTACCTTTGATTTAAGTAAGAAAAATCGCGGAACAACTTTTTTTTCAGCACCTTGCTTTTAGGCATGCAGCTTTTTCATTAAAATAAACGTAAAGATATGGAGAAAGACGGATTCCTTTTTGAAATGCAGAGATTAGTTATGGAGATGGACTCTTTAGCAGATAAATATGGGGTAAGAGATAATCTCATGTCCTTAGTAATAACTGGTCTTCTAGAGGAAACTCCAGAGGGTAGCACTAAACTAAAAGCAATATATAGTTATAATTTAAACAACCGAGAAGAGTTAGAAGAGATAGTAGCATTTGCTCAAAATACCTATGAAGACCCCGATGATGAAGGGCCAGACTTAACAGATTTTTTGAACGGACTCGGTATTTCACTTAATTAAAAATGGACGGACTTATTAGAAAGATTATTATTGGAAAAGACCCGAAAGACGCTATGGCTTATTACATAGGCATGCGAGCTGGAGGCGGAAAAGTAAGCACTATAGTAATGGATGGTGAGCACCTTCATAAATATAGTAAAAAAAGATACTTAGTTTATATGGAAGGTGAGGATGGCGCTCAGGCTTTGTGGAAGTCGGTAAACGACATGCCGTGCATAATTGAATACGATTGCAACTTTTAATATGGTAAAGACAGAACTATACACTTCAGGAGGAGAATTCAAAAGACCCGACGGGTCTGATTACGTAGGGGCGTACCACGTCCATGTAAACCAAGGGGCTATGGTAGGTGGTTTTCATAAAACCTCCGCACACGATAGGCTGACTCCATCTACTAGGATTTCTAGGTCTCTAGTAGAAAGAATAATGCAACAACTTAAATCGGAACAAACTCCCACACCTCCAAGAAGAAATCCCACACCTCCGAGAAGAACTCAGACACGTTCTTCAGGCTCTAGCGGCTCAAGCTCTGGCGGGGGGTATTAAATAAAATAAAATGAAAACTTTAGACATTTTTGTTGTTGAGCTTGAAAAAAAGATCAACGACACAATAACTACGAACTCAGGCTTAGAACTATACGTAGACAACAGGTTCGATGAATTTAAACATAGGGTTACGGAAGGGCCTGTAGTGTGCTCCCCTCTTAAATATAATACAGGCGTAAAAAAAGGGGACACTCTGTATTTTCATCATTTAGTTGTTGTTAATGAAGGTCAGGCCCTTACAGGTAACGACGACCATTATTTAGTTCGGTATGACCCAAACCATACAATAAACAACCAAGCTATAGCTTACAAAAGCAAAAAAACTGGAAAGGTTAAACCCCTTATGGGGTGGGCTTTGTTAGAGTTTTTTGATCAAGAAGAGTTAACACTTAAGTCTGATGTTATTAAAATTGTTGACAATAAAGAAAAGCTTCCAACTAAAGGGAAGGTGGCTTTTGACAGCCCTTGGTTAAAAAGCATGGGGGTTAAGAAAGGAGACATTGTTGGCTTTAAGCAAAACAGAGACTATCGCATTAAAATAGATAACAAAGAATACTATCGAACTCGCGCAGAAGACCTTATGTATGTCGAAGAATAAATTTACAACTCTCTCCGCTGCAGCGAGACTTATGTCCAGTATGGAGGCTGCCATAGACAACATGATAGAAGAAATTAAAAAACCAGTTGATCCAGACATTAGCGGATCGGCAAGAAAAGCGGAGTTACAATCTATCAAACAAACAGCTACAGATTGTAAAGAACTTCTTGTGGAGCACCAGAGACTAGAGCAAATGATAAAGGATTTAAAAACAAGCGGCACAATAGATCAGGTTAAAGACTACGAGGGAGGGTTTGCAGAAAGGTTCTCTAAATAACGCTTAACTTTGTTTTATGAAAAAATTATTATTTATTTTATTCTTGCTTCCTGTGTCTGTTTTGTCTCAGTGCAATCAACACGTATTCACTTCGGTAGGAGCTGAGAAATGGACGAACTTTCAATATCAAGACTGCGATGGAGAAGCTCATTATTTTGGGTTGCCTGCAGGGGGGTACACTGTAATTTTTTGTGCTGACATAGGTACCGCTTTTGTTTTAAACGGAGACGGGTTTGTGTACCCGCTTCTAACGGAACACCCAGCATATGCTTCGTGTGTTCAATCACCATGTTTAGGTGATTTAGACAATAGTGGAGCGGTAGATGTTCAGGATTTATTGTTATTTTTATCAAACTACGGTGCATGCGAAAACTAATATATTTACTAGCTATATGGGCTCCAGCGCTATCTGCACAATGCGATGTAGCTATAACCAGTTGGGATGCCGCTACTGGGGATATTGCTATTGAGGCTATAAATAGTGAAAATTGCGGCTGCAATGAATTTACAACTGAAGGAAATACCTGCGAAACAAGCGCTAGTCCTCACGTAAATAACAACACAACAGTAAGCCATTTTGTGTTAGGTCTGCATGTAGAGGGTTTAGATTACAACTGGTTAAACTGTCTCACTGGAGTCAATCATGCAGGATGGACGTTTAAAGTAGCTACTCTTTATGGGAATCAAGTTTTAGAAAGCGGCGACACGTGGGAGGTTAATGTCTACGATTATAATGGATCTACAAACGATTGTTGGACTGAAATGCTTGCCAATGACTCTTTGTGCGTGGAGCTTGTTGTCTGGCAAGTTAACTTATCTCGAACAGCTTCTATAGAAGAGGGTGGTTGGGCTGTTAACGGTAGTGGTTTTACACAAACTCAAAACTATCCTGATGTTGATTTATCTAACAACACATCTATAACGTGTGCTCCACCCGCGTGTGACACCGTGTATGTAGAAACTATTGAATACGTAGATATCATTGAATACATAGATGTCATTGAATACGTAGACGTCATCGAATACGTTACGGACACATTGTATATAGACGTTGAGTGGATAACAACCGACACGCTGTATGTTACAGACACTTTAGACGTTATAGAGTACGTATACCTTACAGACACTACGTATGTAGAAACTGTAGTATATGATTATATATATATTTACGAAACAGATACTATAACCGAGTATTTAGTAGAGTCTGTATACATTGACTGTAATACGGGTTTAATATGCGAAGAAGAATTTTCGTGTGATGAAACCTCTATATATGCACCTAACGTGGTAACTCCGAACGGAGACGGATGGAACGACACATGGAATGCTGTTGCAGATGGCGCATGCTGGTCTCAGTGGGAGGTGCGCATATATAACAGATGGGGAGAATTGGTTTGGATTAGCGCCTCTTCAATAGATGAGTGGGAAGCTAACGTTGCAACAGGAACCTATGTGTATACTATTACAGCGCATAGCTCCGTTAATGCTAGTGTTTTTGAATTCAACGGAACCATAACTGTTTTATATTAAATTATACTTATCTTTGTGTCGTTATGAAAGTAAAAAAAGAAAGAAACTACAAAGACGAGTATAAGAAGTTTCAATCTGGCGGCAAGCACAAAAAGGATCGTGCAGCTCGTAACAAAAGAAGAAGAGAGTTTGAAGCAGGCGGCAAGGTAAAAAAAGGAGACGGCAAGGACATACATCACTATACAGCTGGAGGAAAGGTGTACACTAAAGTAATGTCAGCAAGCGAAAACAGAGGCAAAAAAGAAAAATCTAGAGTAAAGGGTTATAAAGGATTGAAAGTAAAAAAATAAAATTAAGTAAATATGGCAGAGTATAAGTGTGACTGCAACGATGACATTGTAGAAAAGTCTGGAGTAACAATAAGATTTATTGAAGGTAAAGGAGCTGTGCAAGACATAAGGTGCAGCAAGTGTAATGAGTACATGGTATTAGCTAACCCGAAGTCTGGAGCCCCCAGCTTTAGAGCAAACAGGTTTGGACAAACATTTTGAGCTTTCTTTTACATGCTGAAGGGTATGAAGAGCCAGCTGTTAAAATTTGTCCCAACGGTACGGAAGGTGAGCTTATCGAACTCGGTGGGCTACTCATTTGCCTTCCAGAAAGGCCCCCGAAGAAAGAAATTTTCGGACATAAAGAGCCAAACTCTATGCAAGTGTGGAGAAGGATATCTATGCCGAAGGAAATGTCTCGTATTCGTTCTATGGATGAGTGGGGGGAAATGCCAAGGGAGTTTAGAGCAAAGTTTCGTCCATATGTCGAAGAAGAGTTTAGGCGTCGGCGTGAGGGTTTTTGGTTTTATAACAACGGTACACCTACATATATTACGGGGAGGCATTATATGATGCTTCAGTGGACTAAGATGGATATAGGGTATCCTGACTATCTTAGATTTCAAAGAGATATTTTTATACATATGTCAGCCTGTGAAGTAGATGATCGCTGTATAGGACAGCTTTACACTAAGTGCAGACGTAGCGGATATACAAATATATGCTCTTCTGTTATTGTAGACGAAGCTACACAAGTTAAAGACAAACTTTTAGGTATACAGTCAAAAACAGGAAAGGACGCCCAAGAGAACATATTTATGAAAAAGGTGGTTTACATGTTTCGAAACTATCCTTTCTTTTTTAAACCTATACAAGATGGTACTACTAATCCGCGTATGGAGCTAGCCTTTAGAGAACCCTCTAAAAGGATTACAAAAAAGAACAAAACATCCCAAATGGGAGAAGCTCTTAACACGGTTGTTAACTGGAAAAACACAACAAACAACGCATACGACGGAGAAAAACTTCATATACTTTATTTAGACGAGGCTGGAAAATGGGAAAAACCATCAGACATTAGAGATGCTTGGAGAATAGAAAGGACTTGTCTTATTGTAGGTAGAAAAATTATTGGTAAAGCTTTAGTTGGAAGTACAGTAAACCCAATGGATAAAGGTGGAAAACAATACAAAGACCTTTGGAAAGATTCGGACCCTAATGAAAGAAACTCTAATGGAAGAACAAGAACGGGTCTATACAGGCTTTTTATTCCAGCGTATGATTCTTTAGAGGGGTTTTTTAATATATATGGAGACCCAGTAAAAGAGGATCCTAATCAAATCATACAGGGTCTTGATGGCTCAGACGTAATTTTCGGAGCAAAAACTTTTTTAAAAAACGAAAGAGAAAGTTTAAAGAACGACCCTTCCGAACTTAACGAAGTAGTAAGACAGTTTCCATTTACCACAGACGAAGCTTTTAGAGACAGCATAGACGGTAGCTTATTTAACATAGGAAAAATCTATGAGCAAGTTCAGCACAACGACGATTTGTTTCCAAACCCAATAGTAACAGGAAATTTTATATGGAAGGATGGAGTAGAAGACTCTGAGGTGCATTTCAAACCAGATCCAAAAGGTAGGTTTAAAGTTTCTTGGATGCCTCCTTTAGAATTCAGGAATAAAAAAAGAACAGAAAGAGGAAAGCGTGTTCCTCCAAACTCAGAAATAGGCTGTGGCGGTGTGGACTCTTATGACCTCGACATGACCGTAGATGGAAGAGGTTCTAAGGGTGCTTTGCATCTGTACAACAAGTTTCACATGGATCATCCGTCTAACATGTTTGTAGTGGAGTATGCTTCCAGACCGCCGTTAGCAAAGATTTTTTACGAAGAT
>TARA_R100000541_G_scaffold11969_5_pt1 | contig 10990 bp, 16 predicted proteins | sample TARA_R100000541 | Tara Oceans TARA_R100000541 (sample SAMEA2621416) | marine metagenome | biome: marine biome (ENVO:00000447); feature: surface water layer (ENVO:00002042); material: "saline water (ENVO:00002010), including plankton (ENVO:xxxxxxxx)" | depth 5 m | reverse complement strand
TTTTGTGATACTATACTACCTACGTCGTCTTGGTCTGCCGCTTGTGTTCCACCAGCACCATTACTTTGTAAAATAGAAGTAGCAATTCCAGGAACTTGGTTTACAACGTCGTCAGGTTCTAAATCAACGTCTATTTTAAAAAATCCTAAATTACCACCAAATCTACCACCACTATCACCAGCATTTATACAATTCTTTAAAAAGTTTGTTTCTAATTTAAAACTACTAATAGTATCAACGTCAGGACCATTTATGTTAATACCTATACCTACAACTCTTACACAAGCATTCTTAATATGTGAAGATTGATTATCAGGTATTCTAATTCTAAACTCTTCGTGTTTTGATACACCGTCTTCATATCCAACACTATCAGCGTCATTTATAAATATATTGTAGGTGTTTAGTGCTTCATATTTATCAATCTGTTGTTTACCTCTAACAGCGTCAAACGTATCTCTATTCATTCTAGTTTCTTGACTCATTTTATATTATATAAATATAAAAAATAAAAATATTAAACTTTAAAAAAAAATTAGAAATTATCGGTTTTTCTGTAATTTACTACCCATTTCTTTTACTTGTTTTTGTAAAGAACCAAGTGATTTCATACCTGCTCCACCTTGTCTCTGTATATCACGTGCCGCAGACATAACGTCTCCAGCAGTAGAAGCGTTATTAAAAGCACTTGCTCCAGTTCTAACAATATTCTGACCTATTCCAATTGCTTTATTAGCAGTATCGGCAGCACCAGCAACCATACCAGCACCTGTTGCTACAGCACCTACAACATTTCCTAACATAGGAACTGCTCCTACAAACGGTTGGACTGCTTTAGCAGCGTCAGATATTTTATGACCGTATTTAGATATAGCACCAGTTGCTTTCATACCAAATCTCATACCACTATTTACACTTGGTGCCGCTTTAGTTCCTAATCTTTTTGCTTCTTTACGAACAGCAGATAAACCCCTTCCTGAACTTACTTCTCTTACAAAATCACCAAACGCCATTTTTATTATAATATAAAATATATAAAAATAAAAAATAACTATACAAAAAATATTTTAGTTTAAAAATTACCAAATATTTGTATAGGTGGTTCTATAACTTTTTTAGGTCTACCTTGTTTTTTTGGTCTTCCTCTTTTTTCTTTATCTTTATTTAAATATACAGTATTTTCAGCAATTCTTCTATCTATATTATTTAGATTTGTTAATTCACCTTCTATAAAATCAATCATAATAGCACAAGTAAAGTTTAATCCATTTAGATTCAGAGGTCTACCTCTATCGTCTGTAATTCTAATTGTTATTGATTGTATATTTTTACTTGTTATTTTTATCTTATGTAAAGAATTAGGTTCAGAAAAAATTACACCACCAAAATTAACGTTAATAGGTATAGAACCTAAAATAGTAGAATATGATTTACTTATAGAATCTAAACAACCTTTAGAACATAAATTAGTTCTTATTTGTATTTGGTGTGTATTACCATTTATATCAGGAACATTTGTTGATTCTAAATTATTTATACCTGTATCTACAGTTGTTTCATTTATATTAAATCCCATTTCTATATGTGCTGTATCAGTAAAAGCACTAAAATCAAAATAAATTACTGAAGAAGAAGCAATATATTTAAACTTCATAGTAGTTCTACTATATGTAATTGTATAAGTTATACCTCCTTGTATACCGTCTAATAATACTTTAATAGCATTCGCAAGTGTTGTTATAGTATAATTACCTTTAGGTATTTTTAAACTAAATAAATTATCATTTGCTACTAATCTATATGGTATTCTATCATTTATATTTTCTCTTATATTATAAAAACTATAAGGAATAACACAAGAATAAAGTGATACTAAACAATCTTGATTAGGTGGTGTTATTATAGGTGTTTCTAATACATATGAAAACACACTACCTGTATTATCATATGCTACTGATTTATCACTACTATTAATAAAAACTATTTTACTATTTTCATTTCCTGAACTTAAACTATAACTCATTTATATATATATATATTATTTTTCACTAATATTTAATAAATCCTCTATAGGTATTTCTAAATACTCAGAACCTTTATGATTTGGTCTATCATTTCTTGATATAATCCTTTTGTTATAATCAACTATAGAATTACAATCTTTATATTCCCAAAAATCTAAACTATTTGTAAAATTAAATATAAAAAATACTTTATTTCCTTCTTTAATTAATTCATTTGCTTTATTTATTTTATTCATTCCTATTATAGTTGTAGGGTATTGTTCTTTTTTATTTTTTCTACTTTTTAACTCCATATATACATTTTCACCTATAAAATCAAATAAATTATATCTACCTTTTGTTTTTTCTAAATTAACTTTAAAAAACTCTTGTAATTCAGGTTGTATTTGTTTTTCTTTAGCAATTCCAAAATCATAATCACGATTATAAATTGTTTTGTATGATTGGTTCATTTTAATATAACATATATAATTATTTTAGAGAAATAACGCATTTATTTGGATACTTGATAAATTATACAATACTTTAAATTATCTCTTTCTTTAATTAAATTGTGATAATAATTAGATATTATTTGAGGTTTCATATTTAATACATATCCAATTTCTTTAATAGATTTAAAATCAAGTATTTTATATAAGTTTGTTTTTTCTTTATCTGTATGTAAAAATAACAACCACCTTATATTTTTATTCATTTTATATTATAATATATTTTTTATTCTAAAATTAAACTATATATCAAGTCAGGTGGTATTCTATATCTATCTAATTTATCTGTAGAACTACCTAATTCACCTTTTTTCTTTTTTTCACCTATTGTATGAATATCTTTAGATACATTTAATTTATGTTTTTTTAGAAATTGTGATTGTTCTGATTTTCCTAAATTAACTTTATGTAATTTTCTTGTATCTGTTTTTATAGGTTTTCCTGTATCGTGTCTTATAGCACCATTTGTAGGTATTTCTATTAAATTATTACATTTCCATTCACATTTTAAAGCATTCCAATCTTTTTTATTAGTCCATATTCTTGTTGATTTTTTATATCCCCAATCACAATATCTACAATAATCTATATCATAATATGGTAATCCTTTTACAACGTCTCTATTCTTTAAAGCACCTGTTGCTGGATTTTCCATAAACCATAATTCAGGTTTAAAATATTCTATAATTTCTAAACTTTTAGCAACTAATATATCTGATTCTTTCCTTTTTTGTTCTTGGACTTCTTTTGTATATATAGTTCCGTCTTTAAGTTTTCTATTTAACCAACTATTTTTACATACACTATATTCTACACAAGGTGGAGACGCCCATATCATTCCAAAATAATCCTTTGGATATTGTTTATAATCAAAATCCATAATATCACATTCGTGGTCTGCTGGTAATAATAAATCTACTGAAACAACGTTTAATCCCAATTCTTTACAACATTTACCTACACTACCTGTTCCACTAAATAATTCTAAAACATTCATTTATATTATAATATATATTATTTCTTATATTTAACCCATATATCTTTGTCTATTTTTCTTGCTGGACCACCTAATATTACACTCGCTAAACGACCTAAACCCCAAGATTGAGCGGTTTGATTAGGACGTGAACCTGAACTATAAAACGCCCCACGACCTTTGTTTATTATCTTTTCTTGTCCTGTTTTTGTAATTATATTTTTATGTATAAAATCTGTATCACTAATCTTTGTTCCATATTTTTTCTCAAACTTCTCAGTCCAACTGCTTCTTTTAGATTTAAAATCTGTTTTAGGTCTCTTCTTACCCTCAAAAATACTTTTTATTTGTTTCTTTTTATCTTCACCTGTTAATCCTTTTACATATGTTTCAGGAACATTTCTACTTTCACCTTTATATGTAATTTTTACTTTTTTAACCATTTATATATATAACATATTTATTTTTTCATAGCAATTTTATGTGCCTCAGTAAAAGTTTTACCTAATTTCATATTTTTTATCATAATATCCATATGTTTCTTTGTAGTGTGTTTTTTATGTTCTTTAAGTTTTTGTTTTTGTGCTGGTGTTAGTGCTTTTAGAGGTTTTGTTTTTTTCTTATACATATAATATATATTATATATCTATATTTAAATTATCTATATATTATTTATTTTAATTTAAACCTTTTCTTGTAATCTGCTACACTTTGTTTAAAATCAGGTTTATTCCACAATACCCACCTACTTAAACTACCACTAGTATCAGGAACTTTCCAATTTTCTCTAACCTTATGTCTAGCAATATAATTTTTCTTTTTATCTTCTCTAACGTCAGGTGAATGTAAAGTAAAATCTTTCATACCTTTAGCACCAAAGTGTAAAGTTTTTTTCTTATTACCTTCTAAATAAAATACTGCTTTATATTTTTTATCTCTATCTGATACAGTTATTTTTACTTCGTCATATTTTTTTAACATTTTATTATAACATATATTTTATTTTTATTATTCTTCTAATAAATAATCTTCTTCTTCACCTCCTGAAGCACCACCTCCTCCATAATATTCGTCTTCTTCAGCAATATCTCCACTACTTTGTAATATTTTGTTTAATCTTTCTGCTTCTATTTCTTTTTCTAGTTCTTCTTGTTGTCGTGCTAATTGTTCGTATGCTTTTTTCTTTCTATCCTTTTCTTTTTCACTTTCACCTAAACCTAGTGAAGCAAATATTGCTTCTCCTAATTTATTTGGTTTATTATTACCAGCACCTAGTAATAGTTTTTCAGCGTCTTTAGTTTTTTTCTTTGTTTTTGGTAATTGTTCTGTTTCAGGTTCTTTTTCTATATCTACAATTGTTTCAGTAATAGTAGTTTCAGATTTCTTCTTCTTATTTCTTTTAAACTCTTCTGCTTCTACAGCACTTTCTAAAAAAAATCCTTTTAAACCTTCTTCTTCTTTTTTTAATCTAAATTGTTCTAAACTTATTTCACCTTCACCTGTATTTTGTATTTGAGATTCCCTTTGTGCTATTAATCCTTTTTGTATTTTTTCATATTTTGCTGATTCTTTATCACTCATTTCATTTAATTCTACAGGTGTAAACACATATTCACCTTTTCTTGTTAATACCTTTAAACTTGCTAAAGTTAATTTTTTTCTAACTTCAGGACCTCTATTACCTTGTATATATTCTTCTATTAAATCTTCTTGTTTTTGTTTTTTATCTTCTTTTACTGATTTTAGTTGTTCTTTTCCTAAAGGTCTTGTTGGTATACTTGATAAAGGATTTTCTAAAACTGAGTTTCCATATACGTCTACACCATATCTAGGAGGTTGTGCCTGTATTTCTGCTATTTCTTCGTCTGTATATTCGTCTAAATATTTTTGTCTTTTACCAATACCTGTTGCTTCAGTTTTAGTTTTTGGTTCACCTGTATTAAAATCAAGAGCGTCAAAAAGCAACGAAGGGTCATTTTGTAATTCTGATTCAGATATAACACTACCGTCTGCTTTAAACAATTTATTTGCGTCTCTTTGTTCTACGTCTATATTTCTAACTTTAAAACCACCAGTTTTATCTGCTTCTTTTTGTGTTATAAGTTGACCTGGTTTTTTATCTTTTTTTCTTTGTTTATCTTTTTCTTTCTTTTGTGCGGGGTATAGTTGTTGTAATAGTGGTGGTAGTAAATCAATCTGTCTAGGATTTAATAAACCTTGATTATAACCTTCTTGTATATTTTCTGCTAAACCTGATATTAAAGTTTCTACAGAAGTTCCAGAACCTGTAGCGTCTCCACCACCTGCTTTTTTTATTGCTTTTAGTTCTTTTTCTGCTTCTTTCTTTTGTTTTGCTAATATTTTCTTTTGTTCTTTTTGTGAATATAACTCATATCTATATAAACCGTTATTTTCTATTGTAATACCACCAGCACCTATACCAACAACTTTATCACCACTACCCATAGTTATATTTTTTGGAAAACCAAAACCTTCACTTAATAATTCGTCTCTTAAATCAGATATACCTTCTGTAGTAGTAGGTTCTACTGGTCTTGTAAAATATTCAGGTGGAGGTGAATATTTACCACCTGTATTAATTTCTTTTAATTGTTTTCTAAATAGTATTCTAGAATCTTCTAATTCTTTTTCCATTCTTTTTCTATCTTTATCACCTTCTATATCTGAATCTTCACCGTCTTCATATAATTTTAATTGGTCTCTATTGTATCTTGCTAAAGCATTTCTTTCATATAAACTAAATCTTTCACTTGTTCCGTCAGGTTTAGTAATATCATATGTATCAGGTTGATTTAATACTTGTCCCTGAGTAAATATATTTGCGTCTGCTCTTGTAGGTTTATCACCTGCTGTAGGTTTTTTCTCAACCCCTAAAAGTGGATTACCTGCTAAAAAGTTTTTATTATATTTTTTTATTTTACTTTCTATTGCTTGTTTACCTTTATTACTATCTATTAATTTACTTATTTCAGATATAAACTCTTCTCTTGCTTCTTCATTTGTTTGTAAAGCAGGGTTTAATTTTTCCATAAAATCTATAGAATCAGTAATTTTTTTCTCTCTTGATTTCTTTTTTGCTCCTTTTTTACTTGCTAAACTTTCAGTTTGTTGGTCTGTTATAGTCGCTTCTATTTTATCTGTATCAAGTGTTTTTAATTCTAATACAGAATCTATACCGTCTAGTGCTGATTCTAATTTTTCTATTTCTTGCGAACTTTCAGATTTATCTATTTTTTCTTGTAATTTTTGAGATACTCTATCAGGATTAGCAATTATACTCTCAACGTTATTAAATCCTGATTCTTTTAGTGCTTTTAAACTTTCAGTAATTCCTGCTACAACTTCACTATCTTCAGTAGCAGTTAAAAACTCTGTTCTAACCTGACCCCCTACACCTGATATAACTTGCTTTAATATTTGTGCTTCTAATTTTTTCTTTTCAGATAAAGTTATATCCTTAGAAAAATATGCTTCAGATAATACTGTTAAATTACCTATATTTCTTTTTAAAGCAGGTGGTATACTATTTGCTTGTAAATATGCTAGCGCCGCAGGGTCTGAACCTATAGCAACTTCTCTCAATAATCGTGTTGATACTTCTTCGTCTGTTTCACCTTTTTTCTTTTTACCTGCTTCTTCTAATCTTAATCTTTTACTTTCTTTTTCTCTATCTAGTTTTACTTGTTTACTTGTTTGGAAACCACCAGCACCTGCTTTACGTATTCTCATTTTCTTTGCTTCTTTACCTTTACCTCTTTCAGTTTTATTCATATTTGGACCTTGTGCTTTTTTATCAATTAAACTGAATAACAATTTTACTATTATATCAGAACCAAAAATACTTTTTAATTTTTTCATATCAACCTTTTCACCTTTACCTTTTTTCTTTACAACTTTTTTCTTTACACCTTTTCTTCTTGGTGGTGGATTTCTTTGGTCTCCAACAACACGCATTCCTTGTTCTTGATTAAAATATGTTTTACCGTTAAAATACATTCTATTTATATTATAAAGATATATTATTTTTATTCTATAATTTTGCGTTTTTTTATTTAAATTAATATATTTGTTATATTAATAATATGGATAATATTGATAAAGTTATTAAAAGAAAAGAATATATGAAAAAATATTATATCAGAAATCAAGATAAATATAAGAAAGAAAGTCATAATCAATATATTAGAAATAAAGGTATGTCAAATATAAAAGGATTAGAGATAAAAAGAGGTAAAATTATTATTGACTTTAATTAATATATTTGTCTATATAAATATGGTATATTATAAAGAGGGTGAATCTAAATATGATAAGACATATGCTAATAAGTTTAAGTTGACTAATATATCTAACGAAATTGTAGTAAATAGAATTACAAAAGGTATTCCACAAACTTATATAAAAAAAAAAGAAGGTGAAATAGGTAGACCTAGAATAGTTCCTAAAAAAGGTTCTGATAATATTGGTCTAAAACAAAGTTTAGGATTAACAATTAAAGGTATGACAGCAGAACAAAGGAGAACATACAACAGATTAGCAAAAAGAAAGGAATATGCTAGAGATAAACAAAGATTGGAACACGGACAAACCGCAAGTGATTATAAAAAAAAGTTAGGTATTACTATTAACAGAATGTCAAAAGAAGAAAAAAAGAAATATGATAAATTATCTAAACAAGAACAAAGATTCCGAAATAACTAAAATTATTTATTTTTTATAAATAAAATATATTGTTATATTATAAAATGAAGACTAAGAAACAAAATCCTTGGATTACACACTTAAATAAGGTCTTTAGTGAAGGTAAAAAGAAAAATAAAGATTATAAATATAAGGACGCTATGAAAGACGCTAAAAAAACTTATAAAAAAATTAGTAAATAAAAAATATATTGTATTAATATAAAATGAGTAGTATTAGAGGAATGGATAATAGAGATATGGTTAAAGTTTTAAGAGATAAACAACGTTATGATATAGCATATAATAAAGATAATACTAGTAATATTTTTAGAAAAGATATTTTTAGAGAATCACCTAAAGATATGACAAAACTTAAGTTAAATAAACCTGTAATTAGTATGAGAGGTTCTGATATAAAAGACCAAGTTTTAGAAGGTAGAAAAAAAGCACAATATAACAAAGTAAATACACCTTTTATGTCCTATTCACAACCTGTAGATACTAAAATTACACAAGGTTTATATTTTTAAATTATATTTGTATTATAAAGATAAAAAAAAAATGAGTATGGACGATTTCAGTATAGACCAACTTATGTTATTCTGCGTAGGTGTTGCTGGGGCAACAGGTGCTTTGTGTTTATCTATACAGAAAAGCAAGTGTAAAAAATTAAAGTTATGCTGTGGTCTTATTGATTGTGATAGAGATATACAAGCAATAATAGAAGAAGAAAAAATCGCACTAGGTCATATGCCTACACCAAGAAAAGAAATTAGATTAGATTTAGAAACGGGCGTAACCCCTGAACCAGAACCTGAAACTTAATCAATACTCATAACTTCAGCATAATCTAATTGTGAATCACCAATTTCTAACTGATTAAAGTTTCTGTGAAACATTTTATCAAATTGTTTATTTACGTCTATATATAAAAAATCGTGATTTTTCTTAAACGTATATTTTAATAAATCATAATAATCTTTTTTAGGTATTAATACTAATTCGTCAAACATAGTTTCTAATTCTTTTTTATTTTTTGTATGATATATGAAAATATGACTTGCTGTTTTTCTTATAGGTGCTGGAACTTTATTGTATACTTGTGTAGTAATCATAACAGATACAGAACCACCTTCACCACATAAGTGTCTTCTATTCATAAGAACTTTACACATAAGTCTCTGTAATTTCATATCTTTTTGTAAATCATTCACACAATCGTCTATAATAAGTAATACTTTTTCACCTGAATCTGATATATCTAATAATACTTCTTCTATTATATCTTTATCTAATTCTTGGAACTTTTGCTCTTCAGGTAAATCCTCAAATGGATTACCTTTCATAGTCCCTAAACTAGGACTAAATAAATATATACGGTCATATTTTTTGTTATATAGTTTACCCCTCTTACAGATAAGATTTAAAATTAAACTAGTCTTACCACTCCCAGGTTTTCCACAAATTAGCATAAACCAGTTTTGTGATTGTGGTAAAGGTGCTGGTATACTAGGGTCAATATCGTCGCAACTAAAATTAAACTTCTTTAAAGCAATTTTCTTATCAGGTAATTTTTCAGTAATCTTCATTTAATATATAATATAAAATATATTTTATTATTAAGCAAAATTATAAAACTCTGTTAGTGAAGTAGGTGGTTTATATTGTTGTTGTTGTGGTGGTGGATTGTATGTTTTCTTTTTGTATATTATTTCTTCTTCTTCTTCAGAACTTTCTGAATAATCTGAACTATCGTCAGATACAAATACCACTTTTTGTTTCTTTGCTTTTTTCTTTACAACTTTTTTTGGTTTCTTTTTATATACAATTTCTTCTTCAGAACTTTCAGATTCTATTTCTACTTCTTCTATAGGTTCAGGTTCTTTTTTCTTTATAGGTCTACCTCTAGGTTTTTTATTTGCTTCTGCTTCTTCTTTACGTTTTTTAATATTTTCTGCTCTTTTTATTCTTGCTCTCTCAAATGCTTCTTTTTGTTTTTCAGTTCTTTCTTTTTTAGGTTTTTTAGTTTCTATTACTTTATCTAATACTTCTTCTTCTACGTCTTCTATATTTTTAACTTCTTCTGTAATTATTGCCTCAATATTTTCAGTTTTAGTTTCTTTTATTAAATTATCAATTTTATCGTTAATATCAGATTCACTCATATTTATATATTACAATATATTTAATTCTACGATTATTTAACAATTTTAATTCTTCCTTTTTCATATATTATTAAGATATAAGTAAAATAACGTAGAATATTATATATATCTATATAAAGTATATGAGTAATAATAATCAAAGAGGTGGTAAAACCATAACAGGTGAAGATACTTTAGAAGTTGACGAATTAAATATAGTTGGAGACGGTATTGGTATAAATGGTAATTTTGGAACTAACGGACAAGTATTAAAGAAATCAGATACTGATAATAGTATTACTTGGGAAGCAGAACAAACCTTTACAGCAGTTTTACCACTTATTTTATCAGGCGGACAATTTAGTTTTGATAGTAGTAGTGCTGGTAGTAATAAAGTAGTAATAAAAACTGCTAATAGCAAAAAAACTTTACACGTAGGAAACACTATATCTTTACAAGAAAATACTGGATTAATATTAGGTAGTATATTAGATACAAGTGAAATTAATTTATTAAATAGTGGTAGTATAGATATATTTACAGATAGTGGAAGCACAAGAAAATTAACAATAAGTAAAGATAGTATTATACCAACTGATAGTAATACAACATATATTATAGGTAGTTCAGCAAATCCAATTAATCAAATTGT
>TARA_R100000541_G_scaffold29847_1_pt1 | contig 11083 bp, 25 predicted proteins | sample TARA_R100000541 | Tara Oceans TARA_R100000541 (sample SAMEA2621416) | marine metagenome | biome: marine biome (ENVO:00000447); feature: surface water layer (ENVO:00002042); material: "saline water (ENVO:00002010), including plankton (ENVO:xxxxxxxx)" | depth 5 m | reverse complement strand
GCATCACGATTTTTCTTCTCAAGGGTTAATCCTTCCGTAACTACACTAAATAGCCTTTCAAAATCAAAGGCTCTTTTAACATCATCAAAACAAAGTATTTGTGTATCTGCTGATACAAGCTGATAAGCAAATGACCTTTCAAATGTAAAAGACTTTCCATCAATGACTACCAATTTTTTCATCTTTGCTAAACCATTCATAAACAAACCTTTACCTGTGCCTCCTTCTGGGTTGTCAGATATAACTTCGTCATTTAAAATAGTAGCTGGACAATAAGATAAATTTTTATAACCATGCATTAAAAATCCTATTGTAGATTCCATAGAAGAAATTCTACTATCATTTTCTCCGCATATATTATGTATAAACCTTTTGTAATCACATTCTTTTACGCTACATAGTGTAAAATCTCTATCTATTACATGATCCTTCCATACATATCCCCCTAAATCTAAATAATCAATAAGATTTATTTCTTTATGTGTAATTTTAACAGCACAATTCATGAAATATAAGTAAGCTGTATCTTTAGTGTCTTCAATAAAAAACACATCTATTGATGATAGTAAAGTTAAAAACTCTTCTCTAAAATATCTGGTATGTTCTGCGAAATAATTATAAACACTAATATCATCTATCTCTAATAAGTATTCTAAAACAAAATCTTTTATTTCTTTTTCAGATGTATGGTCTATTAAATTATTTATTACCCTAACAAATACATAACTCTTACTTCCTTCTGGGTTAAACTTATAAAAACCGCTATCTTCTAAAAAAGTTTTAAAATAAATATGTATAATTTTTATAACTCCTTTTTCGCTTTTTGTCCAAAATTTGTTTTCAGTTTGTTCTTCTTCTATTCTTGTAATAACCTTGTCAATATTTTCCTCATTAATTTTGTCATTTTTTATATGACATTTAATTTCATTTTTATCTACTCCTTTTCGTAGCTGACTTTTTATTAAATTTACCTTTTCTTCATCCTCATAATATTTTGAACCAAAGTTATGTGTGTTGGCATAGGCAGAATTAATTGTTCTTAAAATTTCATTTCTATTAAAATCTTTTGAATCAAAATTGCTCATTACATATTCAGCTAAAGTTTTAGGAACTCCAAAATCATTAAAAGCAGCAGCAAGAATATATACATTATTATTTCTTTCTCCGTTTCTTAATCCATATTTTTTCTCCCACCATTTAGTAAGTATTTCTACAATTTTATTTTCATCTGTAAGAGGTATTGTTGGTTTGTCTTTGTGTACAATTTTTTCAACATATTCTTGCTCATTAATTTTATCCCATATAATAGAACTTTTTGCTATATAGATTAATGGGTCGTAAGATTCATAGCAAACTCTTGAAACATTTTTTGATGTCGTATCAAAATATTCTGAGTTTAAATACTTATTTAATGATGAAAAATAATTTTTATGATTACCAATATCTTCTGGTATTTTCACTAAAGCCTTCAAACCTTTACCGCTGGGAGAGATAAACACAGAATAAATATATTTGTTTTTAGCAAGTTTTTCTTTTTCCTGTAACAAATCTTTACTTGTTTTATACCCATCAAAATCTAAACATATTAAACCGCTATGTTCCATTAAAGAATTATCATTTCTTTTGTTAAATTTTCCGCTAAAACAAATTGCTGGTAATCTTTTTTTTAATTCATTCCTAACTTCTTTATCTTTTGTTTTTCTTATTTCTTTTACTAATTCTTTGGATGATCCTTCTTCTATTCTCTTTAGAACTAATTTAACATCTCTGTAGAATGGTTGAGATGTATCTTTTATGTCTTTAAATATTGTTACTTGCATTATATTGAATTAAAAAGGGGGTGAATATAAAAATTTAATTAAAAACTGGAAGCTCTTATACTCCCGTTTAATGTTAAGTGGCAAAACGCCGTTCGTCCACCCCCTTGTATTGTTTTGCCTAAAAAGGTAAATCTGGACTATCTGTTGCAGCTTCCTTTTTAGCCTCTGGCTTCCAAGTGTCTACTGCTACATAATGAGTTTTACCATATTGATCGGCTTCTCTTTTTTGTTGTACGATAAGTTTTATATATTTCTTACCATTATAATCAAAAAGATGTTCTTGAGGTAAATCAGATAAGCAAACTGAACAAGCAATTTGATTACCTTCAAACTTAGAAACACCAGAACCTACATATATTTTTTCTTCCATTTTAATGTATTTTAATTTCTTGTTCCAAAATTTCAAAAATGTCTGCCAATAACTTGTGTTTTTGACGAGCATCCTCACAAGTAGTTGGAACTTCTACTGTGAATACATCTTTCTTCCATAAGAAAAAAGATATAATATTTTTAAAGAATTTCATGATGAACATATGTATTAATTTCTTCTTTAGCTGTTTTGCTAAAAAATTTATTATATATATACACTGCCTGTTCTACTTTTGCCTTACCTCTTTCTAAAAACTCTGGAGATGTAGTAAAAACTGCTAACTGCAAAGTTGATTTATCTATGACATAAAACTCTAAAGGTTTGTCAAATAGTTTTTGATAAATATATGCCTGGCTATCATAGTTATATCTGTATGCACTTTGTCTGAATTTGTTTAAATCAGATGTAGTTTTTAAATCTATTATCTTGTCTGTACATATTATATCAGCCTTTCCTTTCCACCATTCATTGTTAATAATTTTAACATTTGGCACCTCATATTGATTAGATGTTTCATAAATCTCAACAAACATATCCATATTGGCTTTCATTGAATTTATAACTTTATCTAAGTGTTCCTTTTCTTTCAGCAGAAGCATCATCTCTCCTGTTTCTTCAGCTAATTCTTTATAAGCCTTAGTGTTTCTACTTGCTACATCTACTATTTGAAAAGATGAAAGTTTTTCTGGTTCCAGCATAGCAACATGAAAATACCTTCCTTCAAGCATAGCTTTTGTTTGCTCTTTGGACTGCCTAAAACTTTTAGGATCGTTTAATAAAGTGTAAATATCTGAATTAGATAGCCATTGTTTTCCATATTCTCCGTAGTACAAGCTATCATCTTGTAGTTTAGTTAATATCTCCTCCATTATAAATGTTTTGAGATTTCTTTCTTAACTACCGCTTTTAACTTATATTTTGTTTCTAATTGAGCAACAATTTTAGGAAGACCTAATTTTTTATTAGCTGAAACATAACTTAAAACTTTATCCCAATTTGTATCTCCTATGTCAAGTGTAACATGAATAGGTGTATCTTGCTTTGGCTTATTAGCTATATCAATTAAATCTTCTCCTTTAAATATTGATATACCCAGCCCATGCATAGCAATTGCCTTCGCTGTAGACCTTTGTATGGCTGTGTTTACATCCATTGAGGTAATCTTCTCCAGAGCAATTGAATTGTTCCTGTAATCCATTACAGGCAGATAATCAATGTGTTCTATTTCGTTTACCGTTATGCCTACTTTTACTGAAGCTGTTTTACCATCTGTAAAAAAATTTAGACCTGTGATTTCGCTTTCATACACCTTTCTGTTAGAATTAGGATAAGTTTCTTTAAGTAAAGACCAGGCATTAGCCCAAGACAAGTAATTAAATTTACCTTTTTTTTCTGCCATTCCTTTAACGTTGATGGCTGACAACTTTTTAAAATAATTTTCCATTTTTGTTATTTAGTTTAGTTAGTTTTTGTGTAAAGAAAGAATACTTATTCATAACAAATTCCCTTTTTGTTTTTAAATTCTTAATAAATTTATCATTCTTTCTACTATTTACTTCTTCTTTCATTTTTTGCTCTATGATTTGTAACTTTCTTTTATTGTTATTTATACCCATAAGCAAACATCCCACCTTCCATCCATTCTTGTAAAACAATTTATATTCGTTTTCTGTTAACTCTTGAAAGTAATCTCCATTTTTAGAGCAATTCAATATTTCTGTTTTACTTGAAAATTTTTGTAATTTAAATCCATTATCTATTAAAATTTCTCCATATTTTTTAACTATATGTATGGGAGATGTTTCTAATACTTGATTGTACAGATCTTTAAAATTATACATTTAGCTATGTAATTTACATTTATGTGATATTGTGTCTACTACATATTTGTAATCTGGATCGTTATCTACATAGTTTTTAGCTTTATTGTATCCATGCATTATTGTAGAATGGTCTACCGGTAAACCATTTTCTTCCATAAATCTTTTTATGTAAGATAGTCTTATTGGTCTTTCTCTTGCTAAAAAATATAACATTTGTCTTGCTTCAACTATTTCTCTTTTTCTGGTCTTAGAAAACATCTCTCCTAAAGTTAAATGGAATTTTTCTGCAATTGCATCAGCATAGGCATCAAATATATCTTTTTTCATATTTATTTTTTATTAAATTTATTTTGTAAATCGTTAATTCTTTCTAATGTCTTGACAGCTTTGTCATAGCTCATTCCTTCATTCATTAAATTGTCTATTGTTAATTGCTTTATCTCTAATTGCAAGTGATGAATAGCTTTTTCAATGTCTTCTATATGTTTTGCCATATCAGACATTCCTTCTTCTTTTTTCTTTCCGCACCTCATAAGGTATGTAAGAGCATTTCCTACATTAAATGTAGCAGAGAAGCCATACACAACTTCACTGGCATGATAATTGTTTTTAGCAATATAGTAATCTGGCGTTGGTCTTATTGGTTTCATTTGTTAGTATTTATATTTTGACATATCATTACAAATAGATAGTCTTATTTTTTTATCAAAAAAGTAATTCGTGCTGCATAACACAAATTTATTATTTAATTCTTGTTTTCCACTATATTTAAAGAAATTATTAAAGTCTATTGTATTTTTTCTGTTCTTAATATTTTCTTCTTTAGTTTTCTTTTTTTCTTTTAAAGTGTTTACTAAATACTTGGATAAATCATTCATAATAATATTTTATTAAATTAAAGGAGGTGAATAATAGTATTAATTGTTGGTGGCAAATGCCTTTATACTCACCCCCTTTTATTATAACTTGAATAAAGTTATTTTTGAAATGAAGCTAAAATTATAGATTTTAAAATATCTTGATTTAACTTTTGAAGCCATTGAACATACTTCTTGTTAGGATATTTTTTTAACTTCTCTTTTAAGATTAATTCTTGAATTTCTTTCATCTACCCATATCTCTTCGTTCATCATCTTCAAGTTCTGATTGTTCATCTTTGATCAAATCATCATAATCATAGTCATTCTGTGTTTCACAATAGTTTCCACAGGCTATGCAGACAATTAAGTAGTCCCCATACTCATTCTCTATGTCTTCCCATTCATCTCCACAGCATTTACTAACTAATCTTACCCCCATATAATTTTATATCTTTCTTGGTGTTCTGATTTTTTATCAATTGTTTCTTCTTTCTTATCCTGTTTGTTTTCTTTCTTCTTTTTCTTTACCTCTGAAGCAATATGCTCACACCATGCAGAGTAAGATAATTCTCTAAACTTTTTTTCCATTTTTTCCATTTTTATTATTTTATTTTAACTTTTTTTAATTTGTCTTGATAATCTCTGGAGAGCATATTTTGTGTTTTCCTGTTAAACAATTCATGGTATCTACTCAACATTAATTCACTTTGTAATCCATCAAAATCAAAAAATTTAGTATTACCAAATATTTCTTTTTTTAAAAGTATTAATTCTCTCTCCTCGTTTTTAGATAGTTTAGTCATAAGTATTATATTTAAGTGATAAAAATAATGAATAAATATTAAATAAAGAAATTATTAATAAATTATTTGTGAAATATTCAAATCTGAACCATAACCCTCATTTTTTTGATCTAAGGAGTCTATGATCAATTCTCCTGTTGAAAAATCAAAAGTATTATAATCTAAATACTCATCTTCAATAAAAAATTGATGTCTTGAAAAAGATAATTCACTTGGAACTAAAAAGTCTGTCCACTCTAAACGAACAGCTTTATTATCAGCGAGTTGATTCCAGACGTTTATTATTGTGTTAATGTTAAATAACAATTTATCATAAATTTTTTCTGTTATTACATAACACATCAATCCGGTATATTTATTCTCTGTTACTATTGCAAAGTCTTCTCCCTCATTTACCTCAAAGAATTGAAATGATTTTTCCTCTTCATTGTTATAAAAATATATTTTGTCTGTTGTCTGGTAATAAAAATATTCATAAAACAAATGAGTAATTCTTTCATCTAAATCATCATAGTAAGATTTAAAATCATCATAAGACAATTCTAAGTTTAATTTTTTATCTATTGATTGTAAATACTCTTCTTTACAAGTTTGAATTGATTCATGTTCTACAAATTTATGTTTTACAAATTGTTTTGTAGAATTAGATGCTACAACTAAAATTTTTTTCATCTTTTTTATTTTTTCTCTAAATTAATATTTTATTTTTAATTTATCTGTTAATGTGCTGATTTCATGATACATATCAAAACCAATCGCTTCTTGATGCTCATTATACTCATCATACCTGTCAAATACTATTCCATCATCTTCATATTTCACCTGTATATAATCTCCATTTGGTAATGAAATACACCGGTAACCATTGTGATCGTTTTTTCCCATTAAGGGAGTTTTTTCCTTTAACACAACTAATTTTGAATACAGGTCTTGTATTAAAATTGGTGTTATTTCTTCTTCTGTAAATGTATCTTCTAACATCATTGTTAGATATTTTATTTCGTATATATTTAATTCTATTTTCATTTTATTTATTTTTATTATATTATTTCATGTGCTTTGTCAAAGCATTTGTTTCTATCTAAATCATTCCAATATAAATTTTCCTCATCATTTTCATCATACAGCCCGTTATCCTCTCCTATTTGTATTGCTAATTCAATTATATCTTCATAATCTACCTCTCCATCTATCATCTTTATTCCATTTAGATTAGTTATTTTTCCTTTCATTTTGATGTGTTTAGCAATAACCTTTGCATATTTAGATATTATTAATTCCATCTACTTTCTTTCTAATCTTTTTGTTCTAACATTATCCATTATTATACCTTTCTTTTTACTTTTCATACCATCTGCATAATCTTTTGCTTCTTCATAGAGTTCTGCATTTTCATATTCTATATAATCAGCAAAATTGTTTAGCCATGAATGATCCCATTCATATTCAGAAATTTTCCTCCGAAATTCTGGGCTTGGTATCTTTTCAATTATTTTCCATAATTTATAAGTTTTCAATTCATCATAATGTTGCTTTGCCTCTTCATAGGTGCTGAAATAATCATCAACACCTCCTACCCATACTATATATCTCCAGCCCTGTGTATATTCAACAGACCAATCCATATGAGGTCTTTCAATTATCTCTTGACCATTTATGTAAGTTTTTAGTTCTTTTTCCATGTTTATTTATATATTTATTATGTTAAGATATGAGTTTGCATATTCCTTTAACATTTCTCTTGATATTTTATTATTTAATATATCTCTACATATTAATGTTAATCTTTTTTTATTGCTATCTTCTTTCATATCTAAATTTTCAGTTATTAGTTTGAGATTTTGGCTATAAGTAATACATTCATGTTCCATAATATTTCCCTCATCATCTAAAATGTCGTAGCAACATTTGTCGCAAGTTTTATATTCATACTTTTTTATAAACTCTATTGCTTTTTTGTAGCCAAAACCTCTGTCTTTTGGGTGTCGTTTAATGTCCATATCTATTCAATTTCATTTTGAGCATCTTCTAATTCTTTAGATGCATTATATACCCATAATCTATTATTTACTTCTTTTAAAATTACATTTTTAATTAAAGGAATATTAGTAAGTGTATTTTCATTATTCCTGTAATCATGTCCTATGATATTATTAAACCCCTCGTCAGTTATTTCTAATATTTCATCTATAATATCTTTTCTGTGTTCTAAAGAAACATAATCATTGATTACATTATCTAAGCAATCAACAAAGTATTCAATATCATCATGATGTATGTAGCTGTGTAAGCCATCATCTAATTCTTCCCATAAATTATCTTTCCAATCTTCGTAATTTCTTAAGGCGTACATTCCCTCTCTGTAAGACATACAATTTTCTTCAACAATTAACTTATCATGTTCCCAATTGTATTTAGATTCGCCCATAAAATCACAGCCAGGCTCTTCGTAAGATATATCTGCATTTAGTTTATACTTCTTGCATATTTCATAAATTAGTTTCTCTGGAGGCGACCATGCACTATCGCCATGTATTTCAAGTACGCCATATCCAAATGATACATCTTCTAAATTAGTTTCAAAGTCCCACCATGTAGTACCATATTCATAGTTATCTCTTTCTTTGTTTTCTATATCAAATTTTTTATCAAGGAGTAAATCTCCCCATTCATTAAAGTAATTTGTATCTTCATATTTATCTACTTTAGTTTTGAGATTTTTAAGTGTTTCTAAATCTCCAAATATATTTACGTTGTTAAAACAATAATTCGCCATATCTATTTTATTTTATTTAATTTAATATTTCCTAAGTTTTTATTATAGGTGTTAATCATTTCTGATGTAACGATTTGTTTAAAATCTCCCGTTGCAATTTGTATGTACATATTAGTTATATCATCTTCTGATATATTAACAAAATCATTATAGTAATTTTGATAAATATTTAATATAAGTAGTAAGTCATTTTTTGTAAGTCCAGTCATGCTAAATTTTTTTTAAAATAGGAAAAAGAATACGACATATAATTCTTTTTTACAATGTTGGTTTCTCCTAACATTAACCTATTGTATTAATAAGTTTTGTAAAAATAGTAAATAAAACTTATATAAACTATTAATATAGTATTTATTTTTTATGTACAAAAAAACCAAGAATTTCTTCTTGGCTCTCCTGTAACAAAACAAACATTATTTTATCTGAACAAATCTTTTATTGCGTAAGGTTCAATTGTTCCATATCTTTTAGCTATTCTTTTTAATTGTGTTTTTGCATTAACATATTCTGTCCATGCGTGAGGAAATTGGTCTGTATCTTGCAAAATATATTGTTCTTGCTGTTTTATTATTTTTTGCCAGATGTTAATATTATACTCTAATTGTTCAAGTTGATTCTTTTCTTTTCTATTGTCCATGTTCAAATTTATTTATTAATTCTTCTAACTGATTTTCAGTCAAAGTACGATATTCATCATCATTGTCATTAATGAGGTAAGTTCCTCCTCCCTGTCCATCATTCCATATTTGAACACCATCTACGTTCGTTTTACATTCATAAGATAGACCTCTACGAGTTGAGTAATATTTAGTTGATGTTACTTTTAATTTTTTTATGTTCATATTTAATCTTTTTATTTAATTTTAGTTAATTTTAATTGTTCTCTCATAATAATTGAAATTCATCATAACTATCTATTGGCTTATTGTTCTTGTCTAATTCAGTTACAGGATATGAACAATAAGAACTTCCATAAATATCAATTGGTTCATTGTTCTCATCTAATTCAGTTATAATACTCATAAATAAAGTGATGCTTTCATCTCCATCGTCCCAGACCTCTATATTGTTAAAAATTATATCTAAATCACTATCCTCTCCATTAGTTCTGTTTCCTAATAAGTGTATAAACTTATCTTGGTTTTCTATTTTTTGCAATTCTGCAATTAGTTTTTTTACTATCATATTATTTATATTTTATTTTCTCTAATATACTTTCTTAGTTTACCTACTTTGATTTCATACATCTTAATATTATTTAATGCAAGATCCAATTCTTCTCTAAGCTCAAATACTCCACTTACTGCCCTACTTACTCTTACTTGATACCCTACTATATATCTTGCTCTTTCTATTCTTTCTGTTTTTAGCTCGTCTAATATTTCATCAAACAATTCACAACCACAATTTTTTTCTTCTGGTTCACATTTAGTGTTATCTCTTAATCTTGTTAATTTATCAATAACATCTGTAAATGTAAATTTGTGATTGTCTAAATCATTATTTGTATTATTGAAGTTAATTGTTTGTTTATATCCCTCTTTTCTTAATTGAATAACTATTTCTGAAATACAATTAAAAGTGTTTTCAGTATCATAGTTTATCTGTTCAGATATTACAATTTCATCTAATAATATTTTATATGTATAATTTCTCTTTTTATTTTTCATTTAATTTAATTTTAGTTTTGTATTGCGAATACCCCAAAACGTTTTATGTTTTGGGGTGTTTACAAAAGATTTGTTTTTATCTTATTAATTTTTCTAATCCCTTTGAACACTATACTCATCTAACCAATATTTTTCAATTTCTTTTTGTTTGATAACAATAATGTCTTGAATTTTTGCAATCATATTTAATCTGGCATATCCATTATCATCAGTGTGATTTGTTACTAACGGAGTTTTTGGAAAAATTTCTAATATGGTTCTTTGAAGTGTTTTAATTTCGTTTTTTAATGTGTCTATTTTAGTTCTCATAATATTATATTTAATTAATACTTTTTTGTTGGTTTTATAGATTTTTGTATTGTTTCATTCTTTTCTGGTAGTGTGCCTCTTTATAAGTTCTATGTAAGTTTTGAAATAACGTATATTGAGCATGAAATAACATATCCATACCACAGCCAGAAATGCGTCCATCTTTTGAGCAACCTGCGAGATTTAATATAAATGGGTTTGTAATTGGTCTAAGTTTGTTTTTAAATATGTATGCAAGTTTTATTTTTCTACTCATTCCCGATTTACTAACGCTTTCAACACCACAATAGAACCGACCATTTAAAAGGGCGTTTTTTATTTGTTTAAGGTCTGTCGCTGTCCATTCTGCAAGATTATCAATGTCTTTGTCTGTCCAATAATTAGAGTTTTTTATTGTTTCTTTTGCCTCTAATATTGCGAGGTCTTTGATTCTTTTTGTCATTAGTGATAAATTAAATTAATATTTGTTTTGTACTGCGAAAGCCCCAATACGGAAAGTATTGAGGCGTTTGGTGTTTGGCTGTGTTTATTGTTGCTTTAAGTACCTTTTACCTAAATGAACCATTTTAGGTCTATCGGCATAAAATTGTCTGGAATACTCGCAACCCTTTTGCTCTGAAAATCTTGAGATAGTTTGATTATAAAAATCTAC
>TARA_R100000541_G_scaffold14337_3_pt1 | contig 11119 bp, 13 predicted proteins | sample TARA_R100000541 | Tara Oceans TARA_R100000541 (sample SAMEA2621416) | marine metagenome | biome: marine biome (ENVO:00000447); feature: surface water layer (ENVO:00002042); material: "saline water (ENVO:00002010), including plankton (ENVO:xxxxxxxx)" | depth 5 m | reverse complement strand
GGCCAGGAGGTGGTGACCCGATAGCAGTTATGATAACTTGTATGATTGCTAATGAAATGTCACCAATAGTTCGCATCCTAAGATGGGAGCGAGATAAAGAAGCAGGGCACAGAGATAGAAGAAAAGGCTTCTATATGCCTGTTGCCTTAGAGATGAGAAAGGAAAACCATGACTATCAATCTGCTTGAAGACGTAGCACCTGCGTCTAACTCACTAGGTGCAATTACTGAGATGGCTCAGAATATGTTTGATCTAGAAATAGAGATAAACAAATTAGAAGAGCTATTGAAGCAAAAAAAGCAGAACCTGACGAAGTTGGCCGAACATGACTTGCCTGATTTAATGCAAGAATTGAACGTCAAAGATTTCACCCTTAACAATGGTGCTAAGGTTGAAGTCAATGAAATAACTTCAGGCTCTATTCCTTCAGCTGGTGCAATACAAAGAGCATCAGGCGATGATAGAGCTGAACTGGAGTTACGTCAACAACAATGCTTTGCTTGGTTGAGAGCTAATAAAGCTGGAGACTTAATAAAAAGTAATGTTGAGGTTCAATTTGGACGAGATGAAGATAAAGCGTGCAATGATTTTGCAGATGAGTTGCGTCAGCGCAATATCTTTTATCGTCGAGCAACTGGTGTGCATCACAGTTCTTTAAACAGTCTTATAAAAGAACGCATGTCAGAAGGTAAAGATGTCCCACAGGATCTCTTTAAAATTTTCATAGGTCGTAGAGCCAAAATCAAAGGAGACAGAAATGTCAGATAAAGAAATCGCAGAAGTAAAAGCAACTAACGTAGTTGCATTCGACACCTCAATTTTATTAGAAGATGCAGGCACAGCGTCAGAAAATATGACAGCAGATGATATGCTGATACCAAGGTTGAGGATTTTACAATCAGGTTCACCCCAAGTTAAAAAATCAGAGGGTGCTTATATAAAAGGTGCTGAGGAAGGTCACATCTTCGATAATGTTACGAATGAACTGTTTGATGGAGAAAAGGGCATAAATGTTGTGCCTATAACTTTCCGCAAGACTTACATCGAATGGACTGATGATCGTAAGTTTGTCGGTGATCATGGTATAAATGTAGATGTATCAAATTGCGTTTTAGACGATAAATATAAATTGCGCAATCCAGAGGGTAATGTTATGACTCTGACTGCTGAATATTTAGTTTATGTCATAGATAAAAATGGCAATTACTCCCCAGCACTTATCTCTATGAGTTCGTCAGGAATTAAAAAATCTAAAAGATGGAACTCGATGATGAATCGTTTAATGATTGCTGACCCTAATAAAGAAGGCTCAATGTTTAACCCAGCAATGTTTTGGACAGCATATAAAATAACCTCTGTGCCTGAGAGTAATGATAATGGGGCGTGGATGAATTGGGAGATCGAAATGATTTATGATGCTGATTCAGGCGGCATAATCCAGAATTTACCTAATGGTGGTAATATCTATTTACAGGCACGTGATCTAAAAAGCAAAGCAGTTCGTGGTGAAGTCAGGGTTCAACCTGACACGCCTGAAGATGACGTAATGTAATCTAACTCCTTTTACATTCGTCAGGCAGACCCTTTATTCTTGCATGGTTCATTGGGTCTGCCGCTTTTTAGAAAGGATTATAAAATGGCGACGAAGAGGTTTATGAACCTGTTCCGAGGTTATGAATTAGCCCATGGACAATATAGGGTTCAGAATGAAGAAGCTGACGGCAAAATGTCAGGCAGAGCAGTAACAGTTAGCGAGCAGGCAACTGAAAAGAATTTTGAAGATCATTTAAATGGTGGCGATTATATATTAGGCATCATAATGCTAAAAGAAAATAACTCCTGCAACTTTGGGGTTATCGATATAGATATTCGTGGCGAGGTTAAACTGTCTGAAAGTTTAGAGTCACTTGAAAAGAAAATAAGACACACCCCATTAGTATTGTGTAGAAGTAAATCAGGCGGTGCACATTTATATTTATTTTGCGAGCCTGCAATAGCTGCAATGGATATGGTTTCTAAATTAAATGAATTTGCCGCGCAGTTAGGCTATGGAGGATCAGAAGTTTTCCCCAAGCAAATATCCAGAGCAAATGAACGTGACAGAGGTAACTGGATAAACTTAGCATATTGGGATGGCGACAAAACAGAACGCTACGCAATGCACAATGGCAAGAAGTTAAATCTAAAACAGTTCTGTGATCTCGCAGAAAAGAAAAGAACTAATTACGAAAGTTTAGAAAAGTTTACACCCGAGCTAGTTAATCATTTTGAAGATGGGCCGCCTTGCTTACAACATATCATGACAATGGGATTCCCAGAAGGTGGACGAAACATCTCTTTGTTCAATGTTGGTGTTTATTACCGCAAGAAGAATCCAGACGACTGGCAAGAAGATTTAATGAAGTTTAACTATGAGCATCTGCCCGAACCTTTGCCAAGCAGTGAAGTCAATGGCCTTGTAAAATCAGTTAGTAAAAAAGAATATGCCTATACATGTAAACAAACGCCAATATGTAATTATTGCGAGAAGTCTAAATGCATGAAGAGAGATTATGGAGTTGGTGGGCTTGGTGGTGGGCTTTCAATTGAAGTAGACTCAATAACAAAATACGAAACTGAAAACAGACAATCAGTCCGTTGGTACATAGAAATGCAAGGCGAACGCATAGAAGTAACCACACCCCAACTTTTAGACCAAAGGCAACTGCAAAAGTTATGCGTTGAAAAATTAAACAAATGCCCATCAACAATGCCCTCCCAACAATGGGAAAAAAGAATAAATGAATTATTACTTAGTGTAGAAGTAATTGTTGATCCTGACGATGCATCGCCCCAAGGTCAGTTTGAAAAGATGCTAGATAGCTTCTTGACAGGTAAAGTGCAAGCTCGCCAAAAAGATGAGATAATGAATGGCAAGCCATGGCACGACTCTGACGAGGGCAAAGTTTACTTTAGATCAGAAGATTTATTTATATATCTTGAAGCACGCAGGTTTAGATATCCCTCCCAACATCAAGTCTGGTCTTGGCTAAGGACAGTTGGTGGCGATAGAAAAACATTTAAAATAAAATCTAAAACAGTTAAAGTTTGGTCAGTGCCTGAACCTGATTTTTATGATGATGAGGACATGCTAGATATACCAAGTGCAGTAACAGAGGACTTTTAATTGCAAGACGAGCCAGAAAGATACTATGAATGGATCCTCTGGAAATTTAGAAAGGAAAATGATGAGCCGTGTACAGATAATTCTCGGACCCCCAGGAACAGGCAAGACAACAAAGCTCCTGAACATAGTTGAAAGGTCTCTTAAAAAAGGTGTGCCCCCAGAGCGCATTGCTTATTTAGCTTTTACGCGTAAAGCTGCATCTGAAGCGCAAGAGCGTGCTATGGTGCAGTTTGGTTTTGATGAAAGCAGGTTTCCTTACTTTAGGACTCTACACTCGCTTGCTTTTAAAGTCTTAGGATTGCAGCGAGACGAAGTAATGACCAATGAACACTATCGCAAGCTAGGAAAAATCTTAGGAGTAGAATTTAAAGGCATTTACGATGAAGACATAGGAATGCATACAGGCTATGGATTGGGTGATAAGTGCTCAAGAGTTGAGTCTCTGGCAAGAGTTGGGCTTAGATCTATTGAAAAGCAACACAGAATAGTAAACCAACATGACTTAACTTTACACGCTGCAATTCAGTATGATAATTGTTTAAAAACTTATAAGCGTGAGAATGGTCTTTTAGATTTTACAGATATGCTAGAACAATTTGGTAGCTCTTTGCCTATAGATATTTGCATAATTGATGAAGCGCAAGACCTCAGCTCTCTGCAATACAGAATGGCAATAATGGCTTCCAAAGAAGCTTCCGAGATTTATATTGCTGGTGATGATGATCAAGCTATATTTGGTTGGGCAGGGGCAGATGTTAATAAATTTTTAAACCTTAAAGGTGAAAAGATAATTTTACCAAAGTCTTACAGAATACCAAGATCAGTCCACATGCTGGCCAATGATGTGGTTAATAGAATAAAAAACAGATATGTAAAACAATGGTCGCCAAAAGCTGAAGAAGGAACTGTAGAGTATGTTTCAGACGAGCAACAAATTGATTTTAAAGGAACTGGCACTTGGCTCTGTATGGCTCGGAGTAAATATTTACTTAACAGATTAAAGCAATCAGTTCGCCAACAAGGCTATGCTTATTATTATAATGGCAGAAGTTCATTAGAAAGTGACGAAACTCGAGCAATAACTTCTTGGGAGCGTTTGCGTAAAAATATTGATATAACAATGCACGAAGCTAGAAATTTAATAAAGTTTTTTAATTTTAATGTTAAGCTAGAAAAGAAAGACTCTTACAGAATAAATGATTTAGGGTTGCCTGATGATGCTTCAGCTTTAGATTGGATGTCTATACTTAAAAATTTACCTGCAGATGAAAGAGAATATTTAAGGTCGTGTTTACGCAATGGAGAAAAGTTTACTGATAAACCGCGCATAACAATTTCAACAATCCACCAAAGTAAAGGTGGTGAAGCTGACAATGTTGTTTTACTTACTGACATGGGCAAGTTAAGCTGGGATAATTTAGGCAGTGACGAGGAGAATAGAGTTTGGTATGTTGCTTTGACGAGAGCTAAAGAAAGTCTTTTTTTGGTCAGGCCAAGAGGTCTTCGATACTTTAGCATATGATAAGTCGTTGTTTTCAAAAGGAAAGAAAGTGCTTTACATTTCTGCTTTATTGCATTAGAATAGAATATATATTGAGAAAGGAATTTTAAAATGGAATACACATATGCTATAACACCACCCAGAGTTATCTTAGAAAGCAAAAAAATTGTTGCTCCTAAGATAGTTGCTTTTGGTGAAGAGGTAAAAGCTCAAGGCAATGGCATTTACTATTGTAAATCAGTTGAGGATATTATCTCCAGCTTAATGACTAATGAGCAGATTGTCTGGACTGTAAATGAATTTTGTGAAAATAATAAGTCCCCACACACTTGTGACGATGGCGGACCTAGATTACATGCTGCTAGGAAACTTTTTGATTGGTGTCTTGCGAGTAGTGGGTCTAGAGTACCTGCTGTAAAAACCGATAAGGCAGTTGGCAATAAGATGCCTTCACCCAAAGGTAAGTTCCTCAAAAAGTTAGTTGAGAAAAATCCTAGGAAAGAAGCCACCCATGGCTTTCACTCTATGGGCATACTTATCAACTATGATGAGCCAGTTAGTTACGAAACATATTTAGCTGAAGGTGGTAGACCTCAAGACCTTCGGCATGATTGGAACAAAGGTCATGTGGAGATTGTAAATGGATGAAATAAGATTTAATGATGAAGAGCTTTTGTTAATCAGGGATGCAGTAGATGGCCTTTGGTGTTCAGATGATATTCTAGACCCTTCTGATTCAGAAAGGGCTAATCAAGTCAGGGTATTTCGCAAAATAGAGAAATTGCTCGAACACCCTATGACGGAGTTTGTTTAATGATAATATTCGGAGCAGGACTTGCAGGCCTTTTATCTGCTAACATGATGCGCAGTCACAAGCCAACTATCTATGAGTTTCAAAGTGAGTTGCCGAACAACCATGGTGCTTTGTTACGTTTTAGAAGTGACAAAGTTGGCACAGCCACCAATACTTTTTTTAAAAAAGTTAAAGTCAGCAAGGCAATAAAATACGATGGTAAAATTACTACAGAGCCTAATCTGTTCTTGAGTAATTTGTATTCTCAAAAAGTCACAGGTGCTATATCTGACAGGTCTATTAATAATTTAGATAGTGCTGAGAGATATATCGCACCTTGGACTCTTATAAGCGATATGGCTGAGGGCTGTAATATTACATATGATAAAAAAGTTGACAGAGCTTTGATTGAAGAGTTGCATGATTGGGAGCCAACACGCCCAATAATATCGACTTTACCTATGCCGATGTTAATGAGAATAATGGATTGGGAAGATATACCTGATTTCCCAAAGCAAAAGATATGGACTCAAAGAGCCATAATTGATCAGCCAGATTGCGATATTTACCAGACAATTTATTACCCAGACCCTGTAGCAAATCACTATAGGACTTCTGTTATTGGTAATGTTATTATCTCAGAGTTCTCAACCAGACCCGATCAAAAAGCAGGTGCTCATCTCATGGAGAGGTTAATGGACGACTTTGGCATTACACCAAAGAGGCTCGTCAACATGACAGACTCCCATCAAGAGTTTGGTAAAATAAGACCCATTGATGAAAACATCAGGAAAGAATTTATATTCCAAATGACAAGTAAGCATAACATTTACTCTGTCGGAAGGTTTGCAACATGGCGGCAGTTACTGCTTGATGATGTTGTTGACGATTTAAAGATCGTTGAAAGTTTTGTAAGAGGGAAAGACGATTATTCCCGTTTAGTTCATTCTCAGAAAGGAATAGAAGATGAAAGTTGAATTAATTAATGCGACCAGTGATGCTGTCAACCTATTGTTGTTTACTAAAAACACAAGGTTGATGAATGATGATGATTCGTATTCTAAAATAATGGATTGGTCTGATGAAAAAAAGCAGTCAGAACTAGATTACATGCTTAACACCATAAGGTCGTCATGGGAGTTTATTGATTACACATTTGATGTTAGAGATGTAAGCAGAGGATTCACTCACCAGTTTGTTAGAACTCGCCAAGCATCATACGCCCAGCAATCCCAAAGGACAGTTGACATGGGAGGTTTTAGTTATTATACTCCTGACAGATTCTATGAACCTGAAAACGAGTACCAGAAGTTGATTTATGATCAAGCAATGGAAGCTATTAATATGAATTACCAACAGTTGCGTGAACTCGGAATACCAGCAGAAGATGCCAGAGGTATACTGCCTACAAATATCCACACCAACATTGTTGCTAAATTTAATTTGCGAACATTGAGCGAGATGGCCAAGTCTAGGCTATCGCCGAGAGCTCAAGGCGAATATCAACAGGTGTTTAAGCTAATGGTAAAAGAGGTTGTTAAAACCCATCCATGGGCAGAGCCATTCTTAACCCCAAAAGAGTGGTCAGCACCATCAATGTCAAAATCTTTAAATTGAGGAGAGACCATGTCTTTTAAGCAGAAATACAGCCAAGCAATTGTTAACAAAGTTCACGAGCTAAGTTCAAAAAACTCTGTTAAATTAATTTGTGAGTCTATGAATATGTCAGATAGCACTGTAAGATATATATTAAGCAGAAGGCAACCTAACATACCTCAAGATGTATTGCTTGAGGATTACAATGAAGTCCCAGAGCCTATTAAAGATAGAACAATTTGGACGCAGATAAAAAGGTTTTTTAATATATCTTAGAAAGGAAATGAAATGAATAGAACTGTTATCGTCGATTTAGACGGCACGATATCTGATTGCAGTCAACGGCTACACCTTCACAAAGCAAATGACTACAAGGCTTTTAATGAAGCAGGCATAAATGATAAGCCAATAGAGAATGTTTGTAACTTAGTGCGCAGTGTAAAAGATTGTGAAACTAAAATTGTTATAATGACAGCCAGAGACGAGAGCTGCAGGCCTTCTGTGAAAGAGTGGCTTAAATTAAATGATGTGCCTTATGATGATATTATTATGAGACCTTCTTCAGACCAATCGCCTGACCATGTTTGTAAGCAGAGGTTATTTGAAAAAAACTTTGAGTATTCAGATATTTGGTTTGCTCTTGAAGATAGGAAGTCAGTTGTTGATATGTGGAGAGGTGAAGGTGTTACCTGTTTGCAAGTTGCTCCAGGAGATTTTTAATGGCATTGAGGGTTATAGGTAATGACCTTGAGTTGGATGGGGAGAAAGTCGCAAGGCTTTTCGACCTTCCAGCAAAGCGTCAAGATTTAATTGAGATGATTGATAAAGCAAACGATTATGAAGCAGATGTAGAAGATGCATTCTGGAGAGGTAAGAATGACCAGTGAAGCAAGAACGCCAGTGGAGTGTATTGAAGAAGCACTCAAAACATTTAGAGAGCGCAACCAAAGCTATGGTGATAATTATTTGCAACATGGCAGAGTGATGTCTGCTTTATTCCCTGATGGTATTAATTTAAAGACAGTTGAAGATTGGAACAGGTTCGGCATAATAAATATGGTCGTTGCCAAGCTAACTCGTTATTCTCAAAAGTGGCCGCATGTTGATAATGGAACAATTGATTCAGTTCATGATATGGGTGTTTATTCATTTATGTTAGAGTCGCTTGATTCAGCTGAATTAGAAAAGAAAAGCGAAGAAATAATACCTTTTTGATTGGAAAGACTATGATTATATTTGATTTAGAAACCACAGGACTTCCTAAAGCTGAAGGTTCTGATTTAGACCTTCAACCTAAGATAATTGAGTTCGGTGCCATAAAAGTAACTGACGGGACTTTTGAAGAAATGGAAAGGATTGAGTTTATGTGCAATCCTGGGCATAGCCTTGATCCTAAGATAACTAAGATAACAGGCATAAAAGATGAAGATCTAAAAGACAAAAAACCTTTTATAGCTCACTACAAAGAGCTGTCCCATTGGTTTTTAGGTCAAAGGTCTCTTGCCGCTCACAATTTACCTTTTGATAGGAAAGTTTTAAGATATGAGCTAGAAAGAATTGACAAGTTGACTAAATTCCCTTGGCCTTTTAATCACGTCTGTACTTTAGAGGTTGGACAAAGTGTATGGGGAAGGATGCGCAAGCTAGGAGATATCCATTTAGAGGTAACTGGTAACGAAATAAAAAATGCGCACAGGTCTTTAGCTGACGTTGAGGCAACCATAGAAATATTAAAATGGTATAAAAAAGAGGGACACATATAGTGTTACACATAAGAACTAGAACTGAATATTCTTTCCGCAAAGCATATGGCCCAATTCAAGGCATTGTTGATGGCGCGAGCGAAGCAATTGGCATAGCAGACTCAGGAACTTGGGGTCATGTACCTTTTAACAATGCTTGTAAAAAAGCAGGAGTCAAACCTATATTTGGAGTTGAGATAGCTGTTGTAGGAGATTCAACCGAGAGAACTAAACAACCTTCAAACTCAATGGCATTCATAGCTAAGAATAATTCTGGGCTGACTGAGGTATATGAGCTTGTTACTAAAAGCACGCAAAAGGAAAATTTTTATTACTTCCCAAGGATAAGTTATTCTGATCTGTTTGATATTTCCAGCAATGTTATAATTTTAAGTGGAAGTCATCCTGAATGGGGAATGCTTCCTTTGACCAGAAAAGACGATCTGTACATTGAGATAAATCCTATGAGCTCCCGCAAAGCTCTAGAGTTCTGCGAGCAGAAAGGTTTTAAACCAGTCGCAACGAGTGATAATTATTATCCAAAAGTTGCAGACAAAAAAGCATATGAAGTTTTAGTTGGCCGCAACAGAACTGAAAGAACCTCTCCTATGCATCTTTTAAACGAGTGGGAGATTTTAGATTGCATTCCTTGGTTGCCTGACGAAGCAATAGCCAATACATATAAAATCGCTGATATGTGTAATGTAGATTTACCAGTTGCGCAAATGATTTCTTTTAAACCTGAGAAAACTTTAAGGCAAATGTGTATAGATGGAGCACCATCAAGAGGTGTAGATCTATCCGACCCAATTTACAACGCTCGTTTAGACAGAGAGCTTGATATGATTTCAAGCAAAAAGTTTGAAGATTATTTTTACGTTATAGCTGATATGATAAATTATGCTAAAAAGCATATGTTGGTTGGTCCTGCTCGAGGATCTTCTGCTGGGTCTTTAGTTTGCTGGTTGATAGGTATTACAGATGTTGACCCTATATTTCATGATTTATTGTTTGAAAGATTTATAGATATAACCCGAGAAGACTTGCCAGACATAGATATAGATTTCCAAGATGACAGGCGTGAGATGGTTTTCCAATACCTTAGAGATAAGTATGGCTCTGAGAAAGTTGCTCACCTAGGAACTGTAAGCCGATACAAAGCTAAAAGCACAATCACTGAAGTTGCTAAAGAATTAGCAATACCTGCTTGGGAAGTTAATGATTTGAAAGGTGCGATCATAGAGCGCAGTTCTGGTGATGCTCGTGCAGCTATGTGTATCATGGATACCTTTAACGATCTTGAGGTTGGCAAAGAAGTTTTAAAGAAATATCCACAAATGAAAATAGCCTCAAAGATGGAAAATCACGCTCGCCATACAGGTGTTCATGCAGCAGGCATAATCGTAACAGAAGAACCAGTTAGCAAGTATTGCTCTGTTAGTGGTCAGAGTGGTGCAGCCCAAATAGATAAATCAGACGCTGAAGACTTAAACTTATTAAAGATTGACGCATTAGGACTTAGGACTCTTTCTGTATTGCAAGATGTTTTAGACCAAGTCGGTTGGGAAAGAGAAAAGCTCGTTAATTTCCCGCTAGAGGATGAAAAGGCTTTTGACATACTTAATGATGAAAAATACGCAGGGATATTTCAGTTTGAAGGATATGCCCTCCAGTCATTAACACGTCAAATGAAGATTAGCAACTTTGAAGATATCGCGGCAATAACTGCCCTTGCGCGTCCTGGACCATTAAACTCTGGCGGCACAACTGAATATATAAAAAGAAAAGTTGGCTCTGAACCTGTTTCTTATCTTCACCCAATGACTGAAGAGATAACTAAAATAACTAATGGGGTTGTTGTTTACCAAGAACAAGTCATGACAATCGCCAGAGATGTGGGTAAGTTAAGTTGGGAGGATGTTTCTCAATTACGCAAGGCAATGAGTAAAAGTTATGGGGAAGAGTATTTTGATACTTTTTGGGTAAGATTTAAGGCAGGAGCTGAATCCCAAGGAATAGAAGAAGACCAAGCACTTAAAGTCTGGAAGAATATTAATACAATGGGCTCTTGGGCATTTAACCGAAGTCACGCAATAGCATATGGAATGGTAAGTTATTGGTGTTGCGTTTTAAAAAGCAGATTCCCTTTAGAATTTGCTGCTGCTTGTTTACGGAATGTTAAAGATGATGATCAGGGTGTAAAGCTATTGCGCGAGGTTGCTCGTGAAGGATTAGTTTATAAACCTTATGATAAATACAAATCAAAGCTAAATTGGTCTGTTCAAGAAGGAGAGTTGATTGGTGGGTTAATAGGTATAAGA
>TARA_R100000541_G_scaffold34564_1_pt1 | contig 11207 bp, 14 predicted proteins | sample TARA_R100000541 | Tara Oceans TARA_R100000541 (sample SAMEA2621416) | marine metagenome | biome: marine biome (ENVO:00000447); feature: surface water layer (ENVO:00002042); material: "saline water (ENVO:00002010), including plankton (ENVO:xxxxxxxx)" | depth 5 m | reverse complement strand
TGCTTAGCAATGCTATATATCGTCATAGCTACGAGATTAATCACCAAACCTTATTAATTGATTGATAAACCCTGTGTCTTTATGCGCTATACTTCTGCACTGCACAATTTAATAATACACCAACCGTCAAATATTGCTAATAACGTTTAGTTATAAGCTTATACCATGCACACTAAATTTAACATCACATACCCGCCACTGCGGCAAGTCCATTGTATAACCTTTGTTCCAACCCATCATTTGCATAGTTAATATGCCGTTTACGTGTGCGTTACTTCTTGTTCTGCATTTTTTCATAACATAGCCTTTTTAATTGCTTCGTGAGTTACATCAGCGGCGGTTAATTCAATATCTACAGCACGACATAAACCGATAAACTGACCAGTCATTTCTGAGTGGTCGTATAACTCGTCAACCACATTCATGACCATGTATTGAGTTGATTCGGAAACTGTGAATTGGTCTTTGTAATTCATAGCATTTGCGCCCCATATAAACCTAAACCAAATAAAACTGGCCAGATTAAATGCCATAACCGCGAGCATGTAACCTCAACTTTTGAAGGCATACCATATTGTTTAGCATATCCCCAGGCTAAGTTTTCATTTTTAGCCTTAACGCGCATTGAGCTTGGCTTGCTACCGGTTACGAAAGTCACTTTGTATAAATTCATTTCATTCTCCCTTAATGTCTGAGCTAATAATAAGCCCAGACCTTTAAAATGTTAAATACCGTTTTGTTATATGGTTATAACTAACTTGCAAATGGCTCGCAGCTACTGGCGCAACCCTCGTTCATGTGTTCTGGATCATCTTTTGATAGCCATTGAGGGTCTGCATCTTTAAACATTGCTATTATGTCGTCACAGGTTTTGTAATTTCTATACATAGTTCTAGGCTCATCAACATGTACCCCTTTTATTTTATTGCTGCCCATATGCCCGTAGTCTTTTTCCATGGTGTTCGCAAACTGCTCAGGTGCATCACGGTAAGCTTTCATTGATTTGCGTTCTGACTTTCTAAAGCAGCCAACACAGTTACCTAAATGCTCAGGTATGTCTAAATCAAATTCGCGATCTTCCCACCAATCTAAAATATCTAATTTATCTGGCGCATCATCAAACCAATGCGCTAGAGGGTATACTTTATTTTGCGGTGTCATTGAGTCTTTTAACCTTCTAGGCTCATCAATGCGTATACCTAAAGCTGTATTGTAATTATTATCTCCGTCTTTTTTATTGCTCCAGCCAAGCACGTTTTTTACATAGTCATGTATAGGCGCTTCTTTAAGCTCTCTTGTGCAGTGCGGGTAAGCTGCGTTTGGTAGGCCGTACTTCTTTATGACATCAACCATTGGCTCTCTATTTCTTGAGGCTGTTTCGTATGTTACAAGCTTGTGGGTGCAGGCGACTCGACCAGTGTGAACAACCGCCTCAACCCATATTGGTTTTGCACCATATAGCTTAGCGTTTTCTATATCGTTATTATTTACGAACTCTAAAGTTTTATGATGCTCCCACCCTGTGTTTGCAAATATACCAACAATATTATATTCATCTGAATATTCAGTAAGTAAGCGCTTATACATATATTCGCTGGTTCTTCCACCTGAGCGACAAACTAATAAATTCTTTTTCATTTCAATCTCCACTAATTATTTCCACTAAATCTATCGCATATTCCGAATTAAGTTAAATACCGTTTTGTTATATGCTTATGCGTTTTGTATCACCAACTTAATCAAAACTAAATAAACTTAATCCAACTTAATCATTTTTCTATTTAGTTGGTTGTAAGTCTTTCTTATATATATCTTTTTTCTATTCCCAACTAAATAACTAAATAAATAGGTAAACTACATGTATAGGATAAAATAAAATGTACTGTGTATATATGTTTTTTATACGTATATAAGAGATGGGATAGAAAAGATTTAGTTATTTAGTTGGGATTTAGGTGGGTTGTTGTTTTGGCTAATAAAAATCCCAACTTAATTAAGTTGGGATTTTTGGGTTATTTAGTTGGATTGGTTATTTTGCGTACACGTAGTGATAATTTTCTCCGCTAAAGTTTGTTCGTCTTCTTCCCACTGGCTCATAGCCTAAGTTCAAAAGAGCATTTTTAAGCGCCTTCGTCTTCGGAAAGTCTTCCCACTTATCATCAAAATCGGCCGCATTCTTTATAATCTTACCTAGTTGGGTGACGTCAATTTCTCCCACATCACATTTTATTTGCTCGCTAAACTCCTCTAACGCGTCTTCAAGTGCTACTTGAGTCGACGATTTACTTAGTTCTTCCATCATTAATTTTGCGTTAGTTGCTGGCGCTCTCTTGTAGCTTAAAAACTCGTTACTTATCTCAATATCTAAAAAGAATTTACGCAACTCACCAGCGTTATTACGCACGATTTCATACAACGAACTGTAGTAATTAGGATTGCTATGCATAAACGCTTCTAGCGCGTCTTTACGTTGCCACTGGCTAAACAATATACAATAACGTCTGTCGTTGGCGTCTATTGGTATAGCGTCTTTAAAGTTAGTTAGTGCGAAATAGTTTGTTGTATTGATGACGCTTCTAGGGTCTTTTCCTTTTTTGTGCTCTTCAACAACTGGATTACTAATATAAGGCTTTAAGTTGTTTAACACTTCATATTTGCGCGTATTATCAAGTTTTAACTCTTCTATAAACGTCATACACTGACCTGTAGCCCAACCCGTGAAATTACTCTCAAGGCTACCAACGTTCATAATACGTACGTTATTATATCCCATTACAATCTGCATCATTTCAGCTAACAAGCTCTTACCATCACCTTGCACACCTTGGAGCACTATTGACCAGTTCATCTTAACACCGGGGTTTTGTACGTTATACGCTAAATAATTGATTAATATGTCACGCTCTTTTTCGTCTGGTAACAAGTGTTCAAAGTGACGCATAACAGCTTGTACCGCTTCACCCGGTTCTTTTAATTTTATTTGCGGCTCTTTATATGTGTTTATATATTCAAGTCCTGCGTGAGTGAATATCTCACCAGCAGCAGGAAAATACATACTGTTTTCTACTATTTCTATAATGTCATTAGCGTAAACAGTCGCGCTCTGCTTTTCACCATCTGCGCTTAAAGGTGTGTCGCGGTTGTGAGCTACATCAAGCGAACGAGGGCCGCAAACCGCCTTTGTCTCTCGGTTCATATACTCACCTGTTGCAGTCATAAACACATAATCTTCTACATATTCGCCTTTATTACCGTTGCCACGCGCCCGCTTAATTTCACCTTTAATTGAAGTGATACTTGGTTTATCGCCTAAAATATCAACGTACTTTTGTTGTATCTTTTTCAGTGTAACGTCTAGTGTCATTTGGTCTAAGTTAATCGAAGCTAAACGTTCAATCTCAGATTTAATATCATCTAAAGTCTCGGCTTGTTCCAAACCTCTATTTGTTTCTTGTACTATTATCTTGCTTTTAGCCTTAGCTCCGCCTGCTAAATCAATTACACTGGCAAACGTAACCGGGTTAGTATGTTGTTTGCGTGAAAAACTCTCCCAGCGTCTACGGTTCGCGTCCTCATCGTATTTTTCTTCGCATCGCTGACTAAACTTATCAAATAACGCCCAACCTTCTTCGCCTAATTGATGCCATAGCGCCATACCCACTTTTAACCATGTGTTTTGATCTGCTGCATGATCATCACTCAACAACTCAACATAGCTTTTAACTTCGTCATAACTAATGTCGTGTGGGTTGGCCGCCACAATACTCAATAAATCGTCTGTATCGTTATTGTCTGTCGTTCTTGATTGACTAGTTAATAATGTAATTGCTTTACCCGGTAACGCTGGTAATTCATCTTGCAAAGCTTCAACGATTGAATCGTGAAAAGTTAAATTCTCGTAGCCTTCACCGCTTGCAATATAGCCTTTGCCACTTGAGCGAGTATCAAAACCAATCACGCCTAGTAAATCTGAACCGTTTGGGAAATCAAAATTACTAGGTACAGCAAACGCATAATGCATACCACCGTTTAATGTTTTTTGAAGTTCTGCGCTATCCCAATCAAGCTTACAACCTAACGCGCTCTCAATATCGTCTGTTGATACACCTTTGTATGTGTCTATGTCGATTATAAAAACACCTTGTGGTATCATTATTCCGAACATTGCCGTGTTCACTGAGCCGCTAAACTCTTGCCAGTTCGTTCCTTTTGGTACGGCTGGCGCCTTATTTTTAGTTAGTGGAAAAACTACCATTTTATTCCCCTTTTATTAAATCAATAGCCTTAAACTTACCGCCTGTTATTTCTTCAATTTTAATGGCTTGTAATGGTGGTACTTTACCATCCCTAAACCAGTGAGACACATAGGCACGTGTTACGCGCAATTCCTTAGCTAATCTGTACTGTGAACCAAAATGCTCAATTAATTTAATCATAATATTTACCCTTTTAATGTATAAAGTGTTTACAGTATATAGATTATATACTAATATGGCTAGTGAGAATTAACAATACAACTTAAAAGGTAAAATTGAAATGAACGAAGAAATTTTAAAACAATTAACACGTATCGCTGATGCACTTGAGCTGGCTATACTACCGCAAAATAACCAAGCTTATAGCGAGAAAGTCAAAGAGACTCTAAACGTTGACGATGCACAGCAGAAATTAGCGCCAAAAGCCGAACCTGAGCAAAGTGTTAAGACTTATACACACGATGATCTTAAAAAGCTTTGTTTAGTTAAATCGCGTGAAGATATAGTAAACAAGCCTAAACTAAAAGCGCTATTAAAAGAGTACGGAGCAGCTAAAGCTAACGATGTACCGGTTGATAAGCTTGCGGAGTTAATCGCTAAAATTGAAAGCGGGGAGTTTTAATCATGGCAATTAAACATGCCAAGTTATCAGCCAGTGGGTCATCCCGCTGGCTTAACTGCCCCGGTAGCGTACAAGCTGAGTCTAGTTACCCTAACACAAGCTCAAGCGCTTCTAACGAAGGTAGCTGTGCTCATGAGGTTGCAGATTTATGTTTGCGGAATAACGAAGTAGCTGAAAGTTATTTAGGTCAAGTTTTCTTTGGCGTGAAAGTAGATCAAGAAATGGTCGAGCATGTTCAAGGGTATGTTGACTTTGTTTTAAGCTTTGAAGGTGAGTTATTCCCTGAACAACAAGTGGACTTTAGTCCGTGGGTGCCTGATGGGTTCGGCACCTCTGACGCGATTGTTATACAAAAAGATAAAGTTCAAATAATTGATCTTAAGTATGGTAAAGGCGTTGAAGTTTTAGCAGAGAATAACAGCCAAGCAATGTTGTACGCGCTCGGTGTCTATAATGACTATGGTTATCTGCTAGACGACCAAGAAACGTTTGTGCTTCACATCTACCAGCCACGCATAGGCAATTTTAGCGAATGGGAAATAAGCCTAAAGGATTTACTCAAGTGGGGCGAATGGGTAAAGCTTCAAGCTGATTTAGCATTGAGCAAAGACGCTGAACGTGTACCGGGTGATAAACAGTGCCAATGGTGCCGCGCTAAAGGTGATTGTAAGGCGCTGTTCAATTACACGCAAAAAATTATCATGGCTGAGTTTGACGATATTGAGGCGCTTGAAAACCCCGACAACTTGAGTAATGAACAAAAACGCATAGTAATACAAAACCGACCTTTAATTGAAAGCTGGCTAAAAAGCGTTGAGCAATCTGTTATGACCTTAATGCTAGATGGTGCTAAGTTTGCAGGTTTTAAACTTGTAGAGGGTCGCAGTAATCGTAAGTGGTCTGATGAAGAACAAGCTAAAGAGGTTTTATTGTCTGCTAAAGGTGAAGATGAAATTTATACTAAAAAGCTAATAAGCGCACCACAGGCTGAAAAGCTGTTAGGTAAAAATGAAAAACACTTAATTGCAGACCTAATAATTAAGCCGAACGGTAAACCAACCTTAGCGCCAGAGAGCGATAAACGCCCACCGATAGGTGACGTTACAGATTTATTTGAAGAAATGTAAAATAAAGCTTTACAGTTAAGAATATATTAACTAACATTACACCTGTCCTTGAGACAAAACTTAAATTTAAAATTCTATAAGGTAGAAAATAAAATGGCTAAATTCACAATTAAAAACGCTCGCTTATCTTTTCCAGCAATCTTCAAACGTGCTGAGTTCGACAACGTCGAAACTAAGTTCGAAGGTACTCTTTTATTAGATAAAGATTCTCAAGCAGACCAAATTGAGCAAATTAACAAGCGCATTGACGCTTTCTTAGCTGAAAAATTCCCTAAAGGTGCACCTAAATCTGTTAAGCGTACAGTTTTTATTGATGGTGATACAAAAGATTATGATGGTTATGAAAATCACATGGCTTTTAAAGGTTCTAACAATAAGCGCCCTACAGTTATCGACCGCGATAAAACGCCACTTGTTGAAGAAGATGGTAAACTTGAAGCGGGTGATTACTGTAACGCTATTGTTGACTTATGGTACTCAGACCACCCTAAAGGCGGTAAACAAGTTTTAGGTAACTTACTTGGCTTGCAATTTGTTAAAGAAGGTGAGCGCTTCGGTACTGATACAACCGCATCAGTTGATGAGTTCGAAGAATTAGAAGATGACGATTTTTAACCTCCAAAAATAATAACCTTAAAGCCTAGTAAATTTACTAGGCTTTTTACTATGTGTGGCCACTCCACTAAAGAGAAACAAAATGAATAAACCTAAAATGCTCGATATAGAATGTTATATTGATTACTATTTGATTAGCTTTAAATGTATCGAAACTGGTCGTTATCGCGAGTTTGAAATGTTTGAAGGCCAACCGCTCGACCGTCACGCCGTTTCTAAAATCATGCTTAATAATTTGACTGTTAGCTTTAACGGTTTAGCTTATGACTTACCAATGATAGCCGCTGCGCTCAAGGGCTACACAAACGAGCAGCTTAAAATGTTATCTGATGAACTGATAATAAGCGGTAAGCCTGGTTGGTTAGTATGTAAAAATAAAAAACTTTATGTGCCTAATAAATGGGACCACATTGATTTATTCAACGTTGCCCCAGGTGCCGCAAGTTTAAAAATTTACGGTGGTCGCTTACACTCCAAAAAACTTCAAGACCTGCCTATTGAGCCTAGCGCAAATATTAAACCGTCAGAGCGCGAGCCTATGCGTTTATATTGTCGAAACGACCTAGACACTACAGAAGATTTATTTAACGCTATACGCAAGCAAATAGACCTACGAATTACGCTTACTGACAAGTATGGTATTGATTTACGCTCCAAATCAGACGCACAAATTGCAGAGGCAATAATTAAGCAATATCTTGAAGGTTACGGGGTCAATGTTGTTAAACGCTCAACTGCTATAAAGCCTTTTAAATATCGTCTACCTGATTGGGTTAAGTTTGAAACTGATGTTTTTAACGATATGTTGGACAAGGTTATTGACTGTACTTTTAAAGTTAATGATAAAGGTTCGGTTGTATTAGCTAAAGAGTTAAACAAGGCCATTGGTTTTTACGGAGCCAAATATAAGTTTGGTATTGGGGGATTGCATAGCCAAGAAAAAAGCCAAGTGATAATACCATCTAAAGATGAAATGTTCGGTGAGTTCGATTTAACGTCAATGTACCCGACAATCATTATCGAGCAAGAGCTTTACCCAGAACATTTAACCAGTAAATTTTTAGACGTTTACACAATGATAAAAGACGAGCGTGTAAAAGCTAAAAATGAAGGTAATAGCATTGTTGATAAAGCCTATAAAATCTTGCTTAACGGCTCTTATGGTAAGTTCGGCAGCAAATACAGCTATCTTTATTCACCTGAGCTTTTGATACAAACAACTATCACAGGTCAATTGTCTTTACTAATGATGATTGAGCGTTTAGAACTTGCTGGCGTTAATGTTGTTAGTGCTAATACTGACGGTATAAACGTAGTGTTTAAAAAATTGCAGCATAATGAAGTTGAAACATTGATTTATCAATGGGAGCTTGAAACAGGGTATAACTTTGAATGGACACCTTACGCGGCTACATACTCGCGTGATGTGAATAATTACGTTGCGATTAAACAAGGTGGCGGCGTAAAAGGTAAAGGTGCATTTGCTGAGCCTAATTTAATGAAAAACCCGACCAATGAAATTTGCATTATTGCAGTTAAAGAGTATTTAGCTAATAGCACTCCAATCGAGCAAACTATAAAAGCGTGTAAAGACATTACAAAGTTTATAAGCATTCGCTCTGTTACTGGTGGGGCTGTGTGGCGTGATGAGTATTTGGGTAAAGCTGTTAGGTTTTATTATTCAACTGATGGTGATGTGATCACATACAAGAAAAACGGCAACAAAGTGCCACGCACAGACGGTGCAAAACCTTTAATGAATCTATGTGATGAGTTACCAAGCGATTTAAATAAACAATGGTACATTGAAGAATCTATCAGCATGTTAGCTGATTTAGGGGTTAACTATGCTTGAATCTAAAATAGAAAAAGACAGCTTAAAAGAAGCGGCTAAACATGGTTGGTTTGCATTTAAAGTTATGAGTCAGTTGAATAAAGGGTTGCCGGACAAGTGTTTTATTGGTCATGGTAAAGTTGTTTTTATTGAATACAAGCAACCAGGCAAACAGCCTACAAAGTTGCAAGCCAAAGTACACCAAACATTTTTAGAGCATGGCGTAAAAGTACACGTTTGCACTAGCATAGACGAAACAATGGAGGTTTTAAACTCTTACATTCCTTAGTTGATTTGTTTTACCCTTGGTGTATACTAATAGTTATATATTAACCGAGGGTAAAACAATGATTACACATCCTGTTGATCAATCAACACTAAAAGAGCTGGTAACTTACAATCCTGAAACAGGTAAAATGTTTTGGAAAGCTAGAACCGCTAAACATATAAACTCTTCTTCCGCTTTAAAATCATTTAACACTCGATACGCTGGTAATGAAATAAAAACCATTGATGGTAAAGGTTATTACCATGGTAGTTTTGGTGGGAAATTTTTACGAGTACACAGACTTGCTTGGCTATATGTCTATGGTGAAATGCCGAAAACAATAGACCATATAAATGGTGATAGGACTGATAATAGAATTGTTAATTTAAAATCAGTTACCAATCAGGAAAACCACTTAAACCAAAGGTTAAATAGTACAAACACAAGTGGGGTTGCTGGTGTTTATTTAAATAAAAAATCTAATCGTTGGTGCGCTCAAATGAAGTTTAACGGTAAAACGTATCATCTAGGTAGTAGTAAAAGTTTTTTTGAAACTGTTTGCCTAAGGAAATCAGAGGAAAGACGTTTGGGTTTTTCACTTAATCATGGAGTTAGAAAATGAAATTAACAAGAGATTTATTACACGAGTATCAGCGCTCAGCAGTCAAACGCATTATTGATAACCCGTTTCATGCTTTGTGGCTAGATTTAGGCTTAGGTAAGACTCTGACTACACTTACCGCATTAGCTGACCTAAGCGACTCAATGGGAATAACGAAAACACTCATAATAGCCCCTCTGAGAGTGGCTAATACTGTTTGGCATAAAGAGTTGTTAAACTGGGAACATACAAAACACTTAACTTATAGCATTTGCACTGGTAGTGAGAAAAACCGACTAGCCGCACTGCATAAAGATGCAGACGTTTACATAATAAATCGTGAAAACGTTGTATGGTTAGTTGATTATTACAAATCTAATTGGTGTTTTGATATGGTTGTCATTGATGAGGCAAGCAGCTTTAAAAGTACAAAAGCCCAACGCTGGAAAGCCTTGCGCAAGGTGCGCCCTTATATTGAACGCATGGTATGTTTAACCGGAACACCTGCTAGTAATGGTTTAATGGACGTTTATGCTCAAATATATTTACTTGATACGGGCGATAGATTAGGACGCAACATGACTGCATTTAAATCTCGTTACTTTGAAACTGATTTTATGGGTTATAAATACACTTTACGCGCAGGTGCTGAGCAAGAAATTTACAAAAAGCTTGAAGATATAACAATGGTTCTAAAATCTGAGGACTATTTACAACTACCTGACCGAGTTAATGTGACAGTACCAGTAACTTTACCGCCAAAAGTTAAAAAGCAATATGACGAGCTAGAAAAAGAATTTATTGTTGATGTGTTAGACCAAGAATTAGCAGTGTTCAACGCCGCCGCTTTAGCTAACAAGCTTTTACAGTTTAGCAATGGAGCATGTTATACAGACGAGTATAAAAACTGGGTAGAGCTTCATAGCGGTAAAATTGATGCGCTAAAAGATATTATTGAAGATAACCCAAGCGAAAATATTTTAGTCGCTTACAACTACAAAACAGACCTTGAACGCTTAACGTCTACTTTTAAAGACGCTGTAGTGTTAGACAAAGAGGGTTTAGCAGTTGATAAGTGGAACAATGGCGAGATTAAAATGTTATTGGCTCACCCTGCCAGCGCTTCAATGGGTTTAAACTTGCAAAAAGGTGGCTCAATTATAGTTTGGTTCGGCTTAACCTGGTCGCTTGAGTTATATCAACAGTTTAACGCACGATTACATCGACAAGGCCAAACTAAACCAGTTAGGATCATTCATCTTGTTGCTGAGGGTTGTATGGATGAAAAAGTGGTAAAAGCTATTGAATCAAAAGCAAAGACACAAGACGAATTGCTTGATTACTTAAAGCAGTAAGCAGTAAGCATAAACTACAATTAGAAACTGAATCCAATTGTTTCTATTCTCCTGTCATAGCCGCTTATTAACGTAAGCGGCTTTTTTGTTATATGTATATAGCAAAACGTTATTATACAAAATCCTCAATGTTTAATATTATTTATTCCAATGAAACGAAATACACAATTGATTGGAGAATTGACAATGTTTAACAGCTTATATAGCGCACAAGAATTACAAAGCAACTTCGACAAAGAAGAGTTTAAAATTAACCTTTCAAAAATAACAGACGATAATATTAACGCCGCTTTTGAATGTTTCACTAAAGATGAAATTATCGAGCGATTACTAGCTGATAAAATTTGGTTTAAGTTATCAGACCGTCAATTGCATCGTGACTGCATTGAAAAGCAACTTAGCCAGCACAATGAAATAATGCTTGAAGTTATACGCGAAGCTACAACAATCAAAGCTGAATTACATAAAATGGCGCTAGTTGAAGTTGAAGAGATTATCTCAGATTATGAGGTTAACCATGCCTCGTAAG
>TARA_R100000541_G_scaffold12887_1_pt1 | contig 11269 bp, 17 predicted proteins | sample TARA_R100000541 | Tara Oceans TARA_R100000541 (sample SAMEA2621416) | marine metagenome | biome: marine biome (ENVO:00000447); feature: surface water layer (ENVO:00002042); material: "saline water (ENVO:00002010), including plankton (ENVO:xxxxxxxx)" | depth 5 m | reverse complement strand
AGTCACCTTCATAAGAATGTACTGACCACAGTTGATCCATTTCTACTCTTTTTGGATAAATACCACAGCGAGTCATTTTTACAAACTGCTCGATGTATTGAACTCCGAGGTTCTCCATAAGATGTATGAATGGTTTTAATTCATCACAGTGATGATCCATGTTTAATTGTTCGCCTGAATAAATTTGACCTACTAGAACATCACCACTAGAAGTTTTGTTTTCGTCAATTCTAAGGTTGTTTAAGTATTTGTTTAAGATATTAACCATTTCAGGTGACAGGTCATGTTGCAACATCATGGCTGATGGCAATGGATAGACTGTAAACTTTATGCCTTCTTCACTCATTGGATAATTCCTCTATTAAGCGATTCAAATACCATTGGCTTTTCTTTAAATCTTCCAATGGGTTGGTTTTGTATTTGTAACGATGATTGTACTTAAGCATAGAGCCCTCTAAATAATATTTAAAGTTATCGCCCAATTGTTGTTTGATGTAATCAATACACTCCACCCCACCTTTGTTGTAGTGTGGAGGTTTGTTTACATAATCAGTATCACTCATAACAAATTCTGTGGGCAACTAGGGAAAGCATCATGTTTAACAAAAAAGCTAAGTCACCCAACAGAAACTAAAATGGTATGTCATCCTCAGTTACTTCTTTGACTGGCTCATCTTTAGCAAGATCAGCTAATCCACTAGAAGCAGGTTTAGATGTTTCAAAACTTGTGCCTGACTCTTTAGCACCTTTAAGCTCAAAACTTTCTTCTAATAAAGTTTGTTGCCACTCAGGTAAGCTATCAAAAATATCACACATGGCTTTTGTTTTCTCAGTGCTATCACCTGAAAACTCTTCACAGTAAACATCTAAGTCAAAGATCATGCCTGCATTTATGGTGTCAGTCTTCTTAAACTCATCAGGTTTAAAGATAGCTTTAACTCTAGCGTTACCATTAGCATTGTGCTCAATCTCTAAATTAGCAGGTGCACCTATCATTTTATCTAAATCAAAACCATCAAGTTCTTCTTTAGTAAAAGATTTGCCACGCCATGTTACTAAGTCTTTATATAAGGTAGCGTTTTCGTTTAACGATGCTGTGTAAGTTTTAGAAATACTCATGGGTCTACCATCAGCCATTTTTTGCTCAGGTATTTCCCAAGTCACATTAAGAGTTTTTCTTTTCTTAGTGTTATCAGAATTTGGCTCTGCATCTCTAGGATAGGTTTCATTTCTGCTACCTTGGTCTATAATCTTATAACAAACACCTATGTGTTGTCCTTCAGGTAGTGCTTCGAACTCCTTGCTGTCTGATTTAATTGTTAATCCCATAATCTTTTTACTCCATGGTTGTAATTATTTGTAAATTAGACTAGGATTGTACACACTTTAATATAGATAGCAATAGGGAAAACAGACATTGAAAATTAGACGACCACCTTCCAAGAATTTTGAACGACCTTTATCAGGAGATATAGAGTCACAATTTTTAAGTTTTTTATCTGAACAAGGCATGGAAGTTGATCCACGCAAAGGTTTGGTGGTTGATGGAAGCATTGGTCGTGCCTACATCAACCTAGGTGGTGAAAGGAAGCTGTCAGGTTGGTATCAACTGTGGATGGATCAAAGTATCCCATTTGGAAGGGTGGGTGACTATAGGATATCTACAGACCAACCGACAGCGATTTGGAAACCTGAGAATCGCAAACGACAGACTGTGACTAAGACTGAAAGAGAAGAGATAGAACAACTCAAGAAAGAAGTCGAAGTTAAGAAGGCTGAGAAACATTCTAAGTCTGCTAAACGCTCACAGTCTATGTGGGAGAAAGGCGAAATCTGTGAGAAACATCCCTACCTAGAAACCAAAGGAGTTTTATCTTATGGTTTAAAGGTAGACGAGAACGGACTCTTAATGATACCTATGTTGAACAATGACTTGGCTGTTGTTGGGATGCAATTTATCTCTGACGATGGCACCAAGCGTTTTCTTACTGGTTCTAAAAAAGCAGGTAGCTTTTTTATTCTTGGACAAGAAATACTTAAGACATCAGACACGATTTATTATGGCGAAGGTTACGCCACTTGTGCTGACATCTACAGAGACATGTCATGTCCTGTGTTTGTTTCTTTCGATGCTTACAACCTATCGAAGGTAGCTGAAAGCGTTTTTGAGACACTTAAAGACAGAAGGCATATCTTTGTTGCAGACAACGATGACTCTAAGACTGGTGAGAAAGAGGCTATTAAAGCGTGTCAATGGATCATCAAACAAGGTGGCATGGCTGAAGTACATATGCCTGAGACTAAAGGTGACTACAACGATCACAAATCTGTTAGTGGTGAAGTCATCCCTGCTCTTAAGTTTGTCGATGTACCCACAGATGTCGATTTTGTCACCTCAGACAAAGGGCGAATGTTGAACCTAAAAGAGAATGTGCTAGGTGTCATGAAGACCCACAACATCCAAGTTAATTACAATGTCATCAAGAAAAGAATGGAGATAGAGATACCTCACATGAACTTTATCGCTGACATGAAGGAAGAAGCGAGTTTGGTAGAGATCGAAGATCGTTGTATCAAGATGGGAGTGCCCCACACTAGGGTGCGAGATTATCTCAAGGTGATCGCCAATGAATACAACCCTGTGATTGAATGGATGGAAAGCAAGCCTTGGGATGGAACATCTAGGATTGGAGAATTCCTGAAGACGATTACTTCGAGTACACCTGAAGCTCTGAAAGACATGTTGCTCAAGAAATGGTTAATTAGTTGTGTAGCAGCTTGTTATGAGCCCAATGGTGTCGAGTTAGAAGGTATCCTAGTGTTCCAAGGAGCACAGGGATTAGGCAAGACCATGTGGTTCAAGAGACTGTGTGACTACAACAATGGATGGTTACTAGAGGGTGCTACCCTCAATCCAAGTGACAAGGACTCAGTGAAGAGGGCTGTAAGCCACTGGATAGTAGAACTAGGTGAGATAGAGTCTACCTTTAAGAAGAGTGACATAGATCAACTCAAAGCCTTTATCACAGCCAAGACAGATGAACTTAGATTGCCCTACGACAGGGCGTTTACGACCTATCAAAGGCGTACAGCGTTTTACGCTTCAGTCAATGCAAGAGAGTTCCTAACAGATTCCAGTGGCAACAGAAGGTTTTGGTGTATCGCAGTGACAGGTATAAACTTTAACCATGGTATCAACATGCAACAAGTGTGGGCTGAGATTAAAGAAACGATGTATGTCCAAGGACAAAAGAACTGGTTTCTATCGCCTGATGAAAGAGAATTGCTCCAAGAAAGCAACGAAGGTTACAGAACTCAATCATCAGTCGAAGACTTGTTGTTACAGTATGTGAAGTTTGGTACCACTAACCCACAGCCTGTACAGATGACTGAGTTACTTAGAGACATGGGCATAGCTAACCCTAGGATGCCTGACTTTAAAGAGGCTAGTCGTGTCCTGAGTCAGAATGGAGTCGAACCTAGACGATCCAATGGCAAAAAGGTTTACGACATAGAATATGACAAACCTGACAATGGTTTTACCAATGACAAGAAATATGGAGATGTGTTTTGAAATACTTATCTATATGCAGTGGCATAGAATCAGCAGGAGTGGGTTGGCATCCACTTGGCTATGAATGTATAGGTTTGGCTGAGATAGACCCATTTAGGTCTGCTGTATTACAATATCATTACCCGGAGATTACAAATTATGAAGACTTTACCAAAATCCAAGCATCAGACTTATCAGCAAGACCTGATGTTCTCGTTGGAGGAACTCCCTGTGCAACATTCAGTATTGCAGGGCTTCGCAAAGGGCTTGCAGAAGATAGAGGAAACCTCGCACTTGAGTTTGTTAAACTTATTGAACGACTGCAACCCACATGGGTTGTATGGGAAAATGTGCCCGGTATCTTGTCAAGTAATGGAGGACAAGACCTTGGCACCTTCCTCGGAGCATTGGGGGAACTCAGGTATGGGTTCGCTTACAGGGTTCTTAACACTGAGCATGTCAGAACACAACGATTTCCAAATGCCATCCCACAAAGAAGAAGGCGTATCTTCGTTGTCGGACATATTGGAGGAGACTGGAGAAGTCCTGCCAAAGTATTATTTGACTCAGCACCAGTGCGAGAAGATGCTCCTCCGAGCAGAAGAAAGCGAGAAGAAAATCCCGAAAAGCCTACATATCGTTCTGCAAGAAGCGACCAACTCGTTGAAGACGAAGTAGCAGGCACAATAGCCGCTCGTGATTACAAGTCAGCAACAGATTTAGTTGTTGAAAAAAAACCTGTCATCATGCGAGATAGTCAGACTGGTTCTAATGGCAAGCCATGGAATGATGAAGGTGTGTCTTGGTCACTGACAGCCCACGATAGATACACAGTGATAGAAACAAGCACACCTGATAAAGCACCAAGGATATATAAAGAAGAAGTATCTCCTACATTGACAGCCATGACTGGTGGTAACAGACAACCTATAGTTTTTATAGAAAAAGATGTGCAAGACAAAGACAACAGTTTGATTCATTGTGGTGATGAGGTAGAGATGGTCAGAGTCAGGAAACATGAGGTTGACATACAAGGATTACAAAAAAGTTTAAAGGATGGCAAAGTTAATAAGTCACTCACCATACAAAATATCGCTGACTCACTCAGTGTCAACAAAACAACTGTGGATCATTGGTTTAGAACTGATGGTAGTTTTGCAATACCCACTGAAGATTTATGGTTCGACTTGAAAAGTCTGTTGGGAATCGAAACTGATAAGTTTGATGATTCCATTATGGAGTTTGAGATCAGAGAAGGCACTTATGAGATGTCAAGAAGAGTTTACAGTGATGAGGGTGTTTCACCCACTATTACAGCATCTAACCCTGATGCAAAGATAACCACACGCAATGATGTTATCAGAAGACTCACTCCTGTTGAGTGTGAACGCTTACAAGGACTCCCTGACAACTACACACAGATTCCATACAGAGGTAAACCTAAAGAAGACTGTCCTGTATCAAAACGCTATGAAGCATGTGGTCGAGCTATGTCAGTCAATGTCATGGAGTGGTTGGGATCACGAATCAAACAAGTTCACAATGGAGAAATATGACAACAGACAAACGATTTAATTTTAATGACATCACAGACTTTGAGAAACACATAGAACTGTCGATACCAAACTTTCTGACCCTAGACAACATCTTTCGCAATATTGCACATGAATATGCACAACCTGAGAGTGCTGTGGTGGACTTAGGATGTTCTACAGGTAGATTCCTAACAAGTCTCAACCAAATACCTACATGTGAATACATAGGAATCGACACAGTGGATATGGAACAAAGAAGAGATGGTTTTCGCTTTGTGTTAGGTGATGCAGAAGAGATTTTGTCTAACATACAACAACCCTCAGTCATTGTGAGTATGTTTTTCTTGCAGTTCTTAGGTCAACATCAAAGAAAGCGTGTGCTTGACATCATTAAGCCCATGTTAGATGCAGGAGCTATCTTGTTGATCTCAGAGAAAGTCTTTTTGAATGACCCAAGACTACAGCAAATTATTCACAAGTTGCACATCCAAGAAAAGCGTAAAGGTTTCACTGACACAGAGATATTGGATAAAGATTTAAAGTTATCGGTCAGTATGTACTGTAAGACAGAACAAGAACTTATGACTGAGCTCAATAAGATAGGCGTTGTCTCTAAGGTGTGGCAGAGTTTTAATTTTATGGGTTACATGGTGAAGGGGAGACAAACATGAAATGTTGGAATTGCAAAGCTGACCTCATATGGGGTGGAGACAACAACATCGTAGATGAGGATGGTCAGTTTATGTTGGAAACTAATTTGCACTGTCCTGACTGTGATGCACAAGTGATCGTCACCACACCATTGCCCAATGCTATTGAAGATGACGAAGGCGAAGAGGCGTTGCATTAATGATTAACAGTAAAGTTGCAAAGGAGACCATCGTAGATGTGGGGATTGGACTAATCATATCCTTTCCAATAGCGTTTACTGTCCTGACCTTCACAATAAACATGGAGTTCAGTGTGGGTGCAACTGCCCTGACACAGACAGTGGTTTTCACATCACTGGCATTGTTTAGGAAGTACTGTGTGCGACTATTCTTTTTGAAGAACGAAGGCAAATAAGGGTATAGTGACTGAAGTGGTGATTTATAATGATTTATACTTTTATGTATAAAACGATAATGGTTAAGGGTATAGTGTGGCAAACAGGGTATAGTAGAGCAAATGCCACCCTGTGAAGAAACCTATATAGAATAAGGGCTAAAGCCTATAGGTAGTGTTAGGTATATACTATATAAGAGATAATATATATATAGTACATAACAGCACAAAAGGGCGTTTATGCGAGGTATATGTCAGGGGTAGTGGAGGTAGCTATACACTGTGCACTGTACACTGATAGATTTTAAATATGGCGTAAGCCAAGGAGTAGATAGAATGACTGAGAATAATAAAATAGTAGACGATAGGCGAGAAGAAATAGCAGAAGAAAAGCAGAAGAATAAAACTGTAAGTCTTTCGCATACATTTGGTGAAGACAATTGGATTCACACACTAACTGGTGGCAAGCAAGTTAAAGTCTTTGAAGATCGTAGAAAGAAAGATGAAGTAATCTACCAAGGAATAAAGTAATGTCCATTGTTAGCAACTTAACTCAGTGGTTCAACAAGATCACCAAAGAACAATACGATGTTACTATCTACCTTGATGACTACAAAAAATTTCCCAATGGTAAGTCTCACATCATGGTTTCACTCAAGAAGATTAAGAAGATCAACAACAAGTATCTGTCAGGCACAGACACCAATGGTCAGGCTTATGAGTTTAGTAGCGTTGTAGACTTTAACTACGAGGTGAAGAAGATATATTAAATGGGCAAGCCAAACAAAGACAAGAAGCCAATTAGCAAAGCTCCAAAGCAATTTGAGAAAGACCCTGAGCTAAACCTAACTGAAATGCAGAACGCTTTTGTTTGGCATTACACTGAAGGTTCTTGTTCACAAACAGAAGCGGCGAGACGAGCAGGCTATGAGTTTCCTGCGGTAGCCGCTAACAAGATGCTGAATGGTAAAGACCAACCTCATGTCACCAAAGCTATCAGGATTAAACAAGATGAGTTAGCTGAGAAGTATGCAATCACACCACAAAAGACTGGCACGATGTTGTGGAAGATCACTGAAGAGGCGTTTGAATCAGGTCAACTCAATGCCGCTGTGTCTGCTATCAAGGAGCTAAATCAACTGGCAGGTCTGTCGGTTCATAAGACTCAATCCCTGAACATTAATGCCAACCTTGACTCCATGTCTAGGGAGGATATCAAGGAACGCATAGCCAAGCTCTTAGGTGGCGACAGCGATACTTACTCGCCCAAGGACTTATAGCATCCTAACTAAGTATTAGCGACCTCTTTGTTTCTTTTCTAAATCTCTGAGAAAATCTGACCTGACCAAAAAAGCACCACAGATCAAGGGCTTACGCCTGTATTCATGTGTATTCCTTTGTGTAATGATTTGCACATCTGTGTGCATAGGTGTCACAGCCTGAGCCAAGCAGTCCAAAGGAACCCTATTGGAATGGGCATTTACCTAGGATCAATAAAACGATAGACCCCTACACCCCCTTATACAGATCGGCTCGTGGGCTTACAGTTATAGCTAAGTTAGGTACACTGAATCACCAAAAAAACTCAACGAAAAAAAATATCAAAAAAAATTTTGCAAAAAAATTTGTGTAAAATTTTGCACAAAAAAAACCCTCCATTGCAGAGGGTCTTTTCTTTGGTTCAGGATCAGTAGTTCATCGACCAGTCATCCAACTTGCCTTGCTTCTTTAACTCTAAGCCTTCTTGAATTAAATACCACCACTGTTGCCAAGTCTTGTTCCTAGCACACTGGTCATAATCATCAGGTGGGTTGTCATCAATACAAACATACCTATCTGAGGTCGAGCAGTAACCATCCCAATATCTTTCATCATGGATAAACTCATCATTCTCTTTTGCCCATTCCCTCACCTTGCCTTCCCAATCAATCTTTTCCTTTGGTTCCCTCACTGGAAGTGGATCAAGATACTTGGTGGCTCGTTTCTCTTCAGAGTGAACTCGCTCATACTGTCGAATCTCTTTCTCGACCTTGGCAACATTGGTATTGGCAAGTTTGAGTTTCTTGCTCCAAGCCTTTCGTCGTTTCAACATTCGCTCATACCTTTGAGCCACTTTGTTGATTCGCTTCTTTACCTTGGGTTGTTCAATCGCAACCCTAGACTTTTCCAAATATCCTTTTTGAAAGAAGTGCTTTGTGCATCTCAACTCAATCAGTGAATGTTCAGCAGAGTGAGGTCTTTTGTTAGGATATAATCTATGATCTAACCAGTGTGACCAAAGGTGAACGATGTCACCCCAACCTTTATCACAGTTGATTGAAACCACGCCTCGCTTCACCCAAGTAGATCGGTTCCCATGAACTTGGTTTATTGTTTTGTAAGGAAACTTGCTCCCTACCTCCATTTTCCACAAAGCTCTTAGTAGACTCTTTGCGACATTGAAGTCTGCTGACTCCTTGCTTCGCTCAAAACGAATTGAGCAATCATTACTCCTCCACAAATTATTCACCTTGGAATAATTTGCTAGGGCTTCTTCTGATGTTTTCATATGCTTTCCCTTATGAAAATTGGGCGATTTCATATTCTTATAAAATCTTGACCCAAATGTATTATAACATACTTTATAAATTTGTGCAACTTTGTATACATGACCCAATCTAGTAAATTTGACTTTGTGCAAAAAATTACACATAACTTTGATCCAGTGATATAATTTTTACCATGGTCAATTCAAGAAACAAAGGTGCCTCTTTTGAAAGAGAGGTAGTAAACATCCTGAATCAATTTTTTGAAGACAATGGTTTGGACTACTCTTGCAAACGAAACCTCGATCAATACCAAGAGGCAGGTCAGTGTGATGTGCCTATCCCATTTCATGCTGTAGAGTGTAAGTCTTACAAAGAAGGCACTTGGATAAAATCAGATTGGTGGCGACAAGTGTGCGATTCAGCCAAAGGTGATATACCTGTGCTCATCTACAAATTTAATCGTGTGCCTATTCGTGTGTGCGTTCCTTTGCATGCCATAAATCCTGACTGGGAGAAAGACAATCAAAAGATTGCAGTCTTGCCATTGGCAGAATGGTTAGATGTGTTAAAGTTAAATTGGAATATTTACGAACAAAGGAACAAAGACAAATGAAAGGCGTAAAACATTATAAAAAAGATGGTACTGAACACAAAGGCAGTTCCCATAAAATGGCTAATGGTACTTTGCATACAAACAAAGCACACACTAAAACTAGTGTAAGGTTATTTCATTATGGTGACTTGAGTAAGTCAGCCAAGAAAAAAGCCATGTCTTAATAATATGGCACATGAAACTAGAAGAGCAAACTTAATATCAAAGCATAATCTTAAAGGAGTCAACAAACCTAAAAGAACCCCTAGTCATAAAACTAAATCACACATGGTTCTTGCTCAAAATGGACACACACTTAAACTTATTCGTTTTGGTCAACAAGGAGTTAGTACAGCAGGAGCACCTAAAAAAGGTGAGTCAGCTACACAAAAGGCTAGAAGGAAAAGTTTTAAAGCTAGGCATGGCAAGAACATTGCTAAAGGAAAAATGTCAGCGGCTTATTGGGCAGACAAAGTAAAATGGTAAATCAACAAGGAGAATAAAATGGCAAAACCCGGACTGTATGCAAACATACAAGCAAAGAGAAAAAGAATTAAAGAAGGCTCAGGTGAAACGATGCGAAGTGTAGGAAGTAAAGGAGCACCTAGCTCTGATGCTTTTGTACAAGCGGCTAAGACTGCCAAGCCTGTGCCTAAGAAATCAGTCAAAATGGCATCTAGTGGTGGAAAAATTAGCAAAAGCAATGTTGGAAACAGTGGGTTGTTTGGCAGAAAATAAAGATGTCTGATCTTTCGACACCCAAACATGGGTTACATGGTGGCTTTTCCCTTACCCAAGTTGATGTCGAGAAGTTTTTAGATATAACCAAGAAGGTCAAACCCAAGAAAGGTAAGGTTTTTAAAACCAAAAAGAAAGTTTCTAACAAAGACTATCGTGATGTCGATGTCTATTACATTGAATCTGAAGAAGAAGAACTCTATAAAATATTACAATCAGTTGCACTCAAGATAAACGAACACTTTAAATATAAACTTGATGGCATCGAGAAAGCTCAGGTCATGAAGTATCAAGCACCTTCCAATGGTTATGGTTGGCACATTGATATGGGAGCAGAAGGTATCTCTGCTAATAGAAAGATAGGTGTTTCGATTCTTCTAAATAACGATTACGAGGGTGGTGAGTTATCTTTCAGGACAGGTGAAGAGACTAAGACAATCAAACCTGATACTGGTGAGGTAGTTGCTTTCAGTTCTTTTGTGCCACACAAAGTCAACCCTATCACTAAAGGCGAACGCTATGTGTTAGTTGTTTGGTTTACAGGACCTCATTTTAGGTAAGCGTTTGTTTGTGCTCACCAAATAAATCTATCAACTCCTGATACTGACCCTCATCACTAGATCGCAATAACTCTATTGGTTTCTTATTGATCCGATAGAAGTCGTGCAAACCCTCTAAGGTTTTATGTCCATCAATGAATGTTGAGATCACAATGAAGATTGGGTGCTTGCTCACAAACACACCAACATCTTTTTCTCTTCCTCATCGACAGTGGTATGAAACAAAGCCTTGTTCCTCCACATCTCTATGACATGATCCACTGTGTCCATCTGCCCATCGTAAGTATTAAGTTCTAACATAGATCGTTTGATACGAGATTGCATGATTCGTTTGAGTGCATCTGCACTAATGACTTGGTAGTTTGACCTAAACAATAAGTCCAGTGTTCTAAAGTATTCGCTCATTAAAAATCCTCCTTCTAAGTAATTCACAAAAACATTTAATTTTTAATGGATACGATGAGCTAGCTGAAACCAACCAGTCTTTTAGTTCACTGTTCATTGCTTTTCTAAGTTTTTCTGGAATCCATTTTTTAACTTTGATTAACTTAGCCATTATTTTTTTTCTCCTAATTTTAATTTTGAAAAATGGCAACCAATAACTCCATGTAAGTCTATATCGGAATCATGTATCACTTGATGCGATTCACTGTCAGTCTCTAAAGTTGTTTTGAATTTTTTTATTAATTGACCAGTTTTTTTATCTTCTATTTCTACAA
>TARA_R100000541_G_scaffold30501_1_pt1 | contig 11372 bp, 13 predicted proteins | sample TARA_R100000541 | Tara Oceans TARA_R100000541 (sample SAMEA2621416) | marine metagenome | biome: marine biome (ENVO:00000447); feature: surface water layer (ENVO:00002042); material: "saline water (ENVO:00002010), including plankton (ENVO:xxxxxxxx)" | depth 5 m | reverse complement strand
CGATACGTTCTGACCATCGCGCCCAGCACCACTAGTATGGAAAGAAACGAAATAGCTATAACCTGAATAAACTTGCATAAGAAATGACCTATATATTTGTATGAATGAGTAGCTACAATAAGGGCTAATCAACGCTATGTCAACAACTAATTTAAACTATTTCACAGTGTGTCGTTATTATATAACTATGTCGTTACTTGATAACACTGCCTTCTATCATGCGCGTACGTGCGAGTAACACAGGCTCAGCAGTATGTCAACACCTGAATTATGCACCCGTATGGTGCGACTGATACCTCCCTAGTCTACAGCCCAGTACCTGCGCGGCCTAGAGAGAATGCCAGCGATTAACGCCTTACCTATGTCATCATATAGGGTGCTGGTGTAATGGCTTAGGCGGCACTGTAGGTGGGTTGTCGCAACTATACAGTTAAACTATATTGATAAGCATAAGCATAACTGAGACGTATGACGATAGTACTGTACAGATTGTTGAGTCTATGTTAAGGGGAGCTATGTAATCCCTATACAGTACCTATATAGGAACACACACTTACTGTCTAGCTTTACAGATGACTCCTTAACCCTGCTCAGTCACTGCTACTGCTGGTATTATGTAGCACTATGTAGTAGCTCTGGAGTCCTGCTCAGCCTCTGGAGTGTGACTCATTAGCCCTATGTAGTCTGCATTGTTGCTTGACCTTTGGAGTTATATAGTGTTGTGAAGTCGGGGGCGGGGGGGCTGGAGTTCGTTGGAGTTCTAAAGTAGTACCCGCCTAGATACAGCAGAAGCTGAGTAGAAAAACCCCCTTAATTACAAGGAAGATTAGGCAGGTTATGCAGTACACTAGAGAATAGGGTAGGTCTATGATAACTAAGGAGAAATAGCGCCACTGCGGAGACTATTTAACCCTCTCAGAATCCGCCTCAGAGCCTTTAACAAGGGACACGGAGACTATGTAGCATTGGACAGCTAGACTTAACAGAACTAATTAGTCCTTAGAGGTAAATAGTTCTTGACTTCTTAGTTCAAACGTGCTATAATAGCTCTATAGTGTAAAGAGTTACTTAGAATCCCTGATAGGTATAATGATTATTATCTCTTATCAATAACCTCTTAGGTTAAATAGCTCTTAAGTTCTCTAGAGTCCTTTTTAGTTCTCTAGAGTGCAGAGCGCTGAAGACTACAGAGTCTCTTTAACCCTTATAGGATTGGTTATGACTGTTAAGAATACAGGAGCGCCTTCTAATGCTAAGAAGAAAGCGTTATCTAAAGGAAACAGAGGAGCTGTTGGTAGACCTAAAGGGGATGCCGCAGTAATTAACGAGTACAAGACAAGAATGTTAGCGTCACCTAAGTCTAGGAAGGTGTTAGACAGTATAATGGACGCGGCATTGAACGATGATCATAAACATCAGGCAGTAGCTTGGAAGATTGTTGCAGATAGAATACTACCTATAGCCGCATTTGAGAAAGGTGTTAGAGATTCTGGTGGTAAGAGTGCTATACAGATTAACATTACAGGTATGACGGGTGTTACCACTGTGTTAAGCGGTGATGAGGACAACATAGACGATGGAGATTACGAAGAGGTAGAATAGTGAGTATCTGTACGGCTTAGTTGCCCCTCTTCAACTGAGCTGTTCGTGATAGGGCTGGGTATCCCTTCAACTGCCCCTTTACTAATTATCGAAGAGGCTTTTATGAAACACTTTAAGGTAGAAGAGTTCGATTGTACACATACAGGTAGGAATGAAATGGATAAGGATTTCCTAGCTAAGGTAGATTTGTTACGTTCAGCTTGTGAGTTCCCTTTCAGGATTACTTCAGGCTATAGGGACGCAACACACCCTAATGAATGTAACAAGCCAAACGGTGGTGGTACACATACTAAAGGTATTGCCGCAGATGTTTATGTCTCAGGCGGTATACAACGAAGAAGAATTATAGAAGAGGCTTTACGACTAGGCTTCACAGGTATCGGAGTAGCTAAGAGCTTCGTCCACGTAGACACAAGAAACACTGTACCTGTTATCTGGGTATACTGAGGGGTATTTTTTGGCTGATCTAAATGTCAGTCTCTTTCCGTGGCAACAAACGGTTATGGAGTCGGAGGCACGTTTTAAAGTAGTAGCCGCTGGTCGTCGTACTGGTAAGTCTAGGTACGCTGGTTGGGAGCTTATCATTAATGGCTTATCTTCCAAGAAAGGTCAGGTGTTCTACATAGCTCCTACACAGCAACAAGCAAGAGACATCATGTGGGATATGTTACTAGAGCTTGGTAACGAAGTTATACAGAAAGCCCACATAAACAACCTACAGCTCACCTTAATCAATGGTGCTAAGATTACATTGAAGGGTGCTGATAGACCTGAGACAATGCGAGGTGTCTCTCTGAAGTACTTGGTAATGGATGAGTACGCAGATATGAAGTCTTCAGTGTGGGAGCAGATACTACGCCCAGCACTAGCAGACAACAAAGGACATGCGTTGTTTATCGGTACACCGCTTGGACGCAATCAGTTTTATGACTTGTATCAGTTTGCGGGTGCTAACTCAGAAGAGAGTAAGAACTGGGAAGCGTGGCACTACACAAGTTATGACAATCCTTTAATGGATAAAGAAGAGATTGAGGAAGCTAAGAATGCAATGTCAGCCTTTAGCTTCCGCCAAGAATTTATGGCAAGCTTTGAAGCGCAAGGTAGCGACTTGTTTAAAGAAGAGTTTGTTAAGTTTAATAAAGAGGAACCCGCTATTGGTTCTTTCTATATCGCTGTTGACTTGGCTGGTTTTTCTGAAGCTGGAAAGGTGCAGACTAAGAATCATCGCTTGGACTCTACAGCTATCAGTGTGGTTAAAGCAAGTGAGAATGGTTGGTGGGTTGCAGAGATTATCCACGGTAGGTGGGGAGTTAAAGAGACAGCTAGAAAGATATTCCAAGCTAATGAGAAGTATAGACCAGTAGCTTTAGGCATTGAGAAAGGCGCTCTGAAGAACGCAGTAGCTCCTTACCTTAACGACCTTATGAAACAACACCAGAGGTTCTTCCGTATTGAGGAACTGACACACGGTAACAAGAGAAAGGTAGATAGAATAGTATGGGCTTTGCAAGGTAGGTTTGAGCATGGAACTATAGAGCTTAACGTAGGAGAGTGGAACGCCCCCTTCTTAGATGAGTTGTTTCAGTTTCCTAACACTATGGTACACGATGACTTGATAGACTCCTTAGCTTATATAGACCAGTTAGCTACAATAGCATACGCAATAGACTACGAAGAAGAAGATTATCAACCAATGGACACACTCACAGGATACTAAGAATGATAGATAACGACGAAGGTTTGGGTACATTTGAGACTCTTGAAGGTTGGGTAATGACTAAGTGTGACGCATGGCGTGACCATTACACTGCTAACTATCAAGAGAAGCATGACGAATACTACCGCCTATGGCGTGGTGTGTGGGCAGAAGAGGACAAGACAAGAGGCTCAGAGCGATCTAAGATTATTGCACCTGCTCTACAACAAGCAGTTGAATCTTCTGTAGCTGAAGTAGAAGAAGCTACCTTTGGTCGTGGGCTTTGGTTTGATATTAAAGACGATGCCGCTGATGAAGACAGTACAGATATTGTCAACCTTCGTGAAATGCTTCGTGTGTCTTTTGTCAAGAATAAAATACGTAAAGGCATTGCAGAGTCTATGCTTAACGCGGCTATCTTCGGTACAGGTATCGGTGAAGTTGTGATGGATACTGTTAAGGATATGAAACCAGCGACACAGCCTGTAATGGGTGGTGATATGACTGCTGTAGGCGTAGAGATTGTGGATAGGACTTGTGTTAAGTTCCTGCCTGTTATGCCTCAGAACTTCCTTATAGACCCCTTAGCTCGTTCTATTGAAGAAGCTTTAGGCTGTGCTGTAGATCGTTTTGTACCTATGCACACTATTGACCAAGGTATTGAAGACGGTATCTATCGTGACGTAGAAGTTGGTGAAGCCTCTTCTGACTTTAACATAGAAGCTGATAAAGACTTAGGCGCTGTCTATCAAGATGATAAGGTACGCCTGACTAAGTACTTCGGACTTGTACCACGTAGGCTGTTAGAGGCGGCTATGTCTGAAGAAGAAGCGGAAGAGATTACAGACTTAGGTGCTGACACGGCTGAAGACGATCACAGCGAGCTAGTAGAAGCTGTCGTTATCATTGCTAACAACGGTATTCTTTTAAAAGCTGAACCATCTCCTTACATGATGGCTGATCGCCCAGTAGTCTCATTCGCATGGGATAGCGTCCCTAGCCGTTTCTGGGGCAGAGGGGTATGTGAGAAAGGGTACAACAGTCAGAAGGCGTTAGACGCAGAACTACGCGCTAGAATCGACGCTCTCGCACTGACCATCCACCCTATGATGGCTATGGATGCTTCACGTATGCCTAGAGGGTCTAAGCCTGAGATAAGACCAGGAAAAATCATAATGACCAACGGCAACCCTGCCGAGGTTCTACAACCCTTTAACTTTGGTAACGTATCTCAAGTTACCTTTGCACAAGCAGATGCCTTACAACGCATGGTACAGTCTTCTACAGGCGCAGTAGATAGTGCTGGTGTATCAGGCTCTATTAACGGAGAAGCTACAGCGGCAGGTATGTCTATGTCTCTAGGCGCTCTTATTAAGAGGCACAAGCGAACACTTATTAACTTCCAAGAGTCTTTCCTTATACCTTTCATACAGAAGGCCGCTTGGCGTTACATGCAGTTTGAACCAGAGATATATCCTGTAGGCGACTACGACTTTGTAGCTTCTAGTTCTTTAGGCGTTGTTGCTAGAGAGTATGAAGTAAGCCAGTTAGTTCAGTTGTTGCAAACTATGAGTCCAGAGTCTCCACAGTACAACATGATTATCAGCTCTATCATTGACAACATGAGCCTGTCTAACCGTGAAGAGTTAATGGCACAGTTAGAAGCAATGTCTACACCTGACCCAGAAACCCAACAGGCGCAACAGCAAGCTCAGCAAGCCGCACAGCAAGCAGAGATGGAGTTCAAGGCTAGTCAGACTGCCGCCCTTACTGCACAGGCTACTTACGACAACGCTAGAGCAGAGAAGGCCACAGCTGAAGCAGGGATGGTTCCGATTGAAGCTGAGACTAACCGTATGAGAGCTATGACTAGTGATCTTAACGAAGGTAGAGAAGATGCCGCAGAGTTCGATAGAAGATTAAAGCTCGGTAAACTTAAGCTAGACGCGGGTAAACTCAAGTTAAACGAAAGGGCCGTAGCCGCTAACGAAGGACACAAGTTACAGCCAAAGGGCACACCTAAACCACCACAAGCTCCACAACTACCACCAAGAGGAATGATGTAATGATTTCAAGCAGAGACTTACAAGCAGTAGTAGACCAGATTAACGGACGTTTTGACGCACTTAACAAGGACATCGCTGAGCTACAAAAGAAAGTCAAGGAGCTAGAGGCACCAGCGCCAAAAGCTAAGAAGTAACTTACAACCATTAGGAGATGAAACTATGCCAAAAGGTACTGGAACATACGGAACTAAAGTAGGACGACCACCTGCAAAAAAGAAACCTGTCAAAAAGAAGAAGGTGAAGAAGTAAAATGACTAAACCAGCTAAAGGCAAAGCAAAGGTAAAAACCACAGCCAGCGGTAAAAAGGTAAGCTACGGTCAAGCAGGGAAAGCTAAAGACGGAAGCTCAAGGGTGCAAGCTGGAACCGCCAAGGGAGATTCATACTGCGCTAGGAGTCAAGGGATTAAAAAGGGGTTACCTAAAGCTAAACAGAATGACCCTAACACCCCCAACAACCTATCACGTAAGCGTTGGAAATGTTCTGGAGCTAAGTCTAAAAAGAAATAAACGGAGGTAGTATCTGTATGAAGAAGACGAGTGACGCAGGTAAAGGTGGCGACCGACGCAACGAAGATAAGAAGAGAATTGATAAGAACTGGGACGCTATTAAGTGGCCTGACTACAGTAAAGAAAAGAAAGCAAAATAGTTCTTGACTTATAAAGAGAACTGTGTTATACTGTACAGACATTAACGATTACTAAGAGGGTAATAGTATGAAAGATATACAACTAGAGAAATACTTTAACGACGTATACGAGCTTGTAGCTACCGAAGGTTGGAAGACCTTAGTATCTGACATCAAATCTGACGCAGTTAACATAAACTCTGTAGAGCTTACTAAAGATAGCGACGATCTCCTGTTCCGTAAAGGACAACTGAACGTCATGGCTCACATTATTAACTTTGAAACTTCAATAAGAACAGCTCACGACAACGCCCTAGCTGATGAAGCTGAGGAAAAGACGGAAGAGTAATGGCTTTATTATTTGACTTTCAATGTCCTGACGGCCATGTTCACGAGCGCATGGCTGACTCAGACACTGTAGAATTAAACTGTCTTACTTGTGACAAGACAGCTAAGAAGATTCTATCTCCTGTGAAGGTAGGTTTAGACCCCATTAACGGTACGTCATGGAAGGCGACTAGGAAGTGGACTAAGCAACGTGAACAGAAGATAGCACTAGAGCGGAAAGGTAACTCTTAACAGACCCTCTCCTTACATTTTACTCCATAATGGCTTAGTCCACGGAGCTTTAATAATGGCACAGATACACGACGAGCGCGACGAAGTAGTAAACGAAGACGAAGAAATTGCAAGTATCGACACACTAGGAGCTAAGGCAGAACCAGAGCCAGAGCCAACCCTAGTTGAAGCAGATGATACGCCTGAGAAGTACAAAGGCAAGACCGCTGTAGACCTGATTAGGATGCACCAAGAAGCTGAGAAGCAGATGGGTCGCCAAAGTCAAGAAGTAGGCACTCTTCGTAAAGAGTTTGATACATACGTTCAAGCACAACTTGTCACCAACACAGCAACAACAGAGCCAGAAGAAGAAGTAGATTTCTTTACTGACCCCGAAGCCGCTGTTAACAGAGCTATTGCAAACCATCCAGAAATAGTTAACGCACGTAAGGTAACACAGGAAGGCACTAAGGCGCAGGCACTAAGCGCATTGAAGGCCGCACACAAAGACATGGACACCATCTTAGCAGATAAAGCTTTTGGTGAGTGGGTCATGGAAAGTCCTATACGTCAGAAACTATACGCACAAGCTGATCAGAGTTTTGATTACGACTCAGCTAATGAGTTATTCAGTAACTGGAAAGAACGTAAGAGTGCTGTTCAACAAACTAATAAAGCGGAGAGACAGGCTAGAAAGAGTAAGCTTAAGAGCGCATCTACAGGGACTGCACAAGGTTCCAGTGAGAAAGCTTCTAAGCAAATCTACCGACGATCTGACATTATTAAACTTATGCAGACCGACCCTGACAGATATCAAAGTATCTCTGGTGAGATTATGAAAGCATATCAAGAAGGTCGAGTACGCTAACCCAAACTAAACCTTTAAGGAAATTATCATGGCAACTTCAGTATACCCAGCACAAGGCGGAACAGTAGATAACACTTCAGCCGCTTCATTCATCCCAGAAATTTGGAGCGACGAAGTTGTAGCCGCTTACAAATCTAACTTGGTACTAGCTCCTCTCGTCAAGAAAATGTCTATGTCAGGCAAAAAAGGCGATACCATTCACATCCCTAAGCCTACTCGCGGTTCAGCTAACGCTAAAGTAGCTAACACTGCTGTTACTATTCAGAACAATGTTGAGTCTGAAATAATCGTAAGCATTAACAAGCACTTCGAATTCTCTCGTATGATCGAAGATATCACTAACGTACAAGCCCACGCTACTCTACGTGCTTTCTACACTGGCGATGCTGGTTATGGCCTTGCAAAGCAGATCGACTCTGACTTGTTTGATCTGTCTAAGTCTTTCGGTGACGGAAACGGTTCTGCTTACGCTACTTCTGCGGCCCAGTATGTAGACGCAACTACTGGACTTACTGAGTATGAAGTAGACACTGTAGCAGAAGCTGACGTATTTACTGATGCTGGCTTCCGAGCGGCTATTCAGCTTCTAGACGATCAAGATGTACCTATGGACGGACGTAGCTTTGTAGTACCTCCTGTTCTTCGTAACACTCTTATGGGTATTGACCGTTACGTGTCTAGCGACTTCGTAGCTGGTGGTGTTGTAGCTAACGGTAAGATCGGTAACCTTTACGGTACTGACTTATACATCTCTACTAACTGCCCTACTCTAGAAACTGCCGCAGAAAATAGTGCTGGTGGTGCTGTTCGCGGAGCGCTTATGTTCCACAAAGAAGCTATGATTCTAGCTGAGCAAGCGGCTGTACGTAGCCAGACCCAGTACAAGCAAGAGTTTCTAGGAACCTTGTACACTGCTGATACGATCTACGGCACCAAGGTTATCCGTCCAGAGAGTGGATTGTTGATCGCTGTAAACGGCTAGGTAACACTGTAGTAAACTGGGGATTCTTCGGAGTCCCCTTTCTTTTCTCTTTCTTTCGTGGTGACTATTAATGGCTATATTTAGAGGTACAGGTGGAGCAGGTAGCAGTGATTCAGACGCTACCCTTACTGCTGTAACAGCTCAAGCTCAGATAGCTACGACGAAAGCAAGCGAGGCAAACGCATATGCAATCTCTGCAAAGGCTTCTCTAGATAGTTTTGATGAGTTGTACGCAGGTGTAACACCTCTAACAGCTGAGCAGTCAGCAGTGCTTGGTCACTTTACATACGACGATAACTCTCGTAAGATTAAAGCAGACCGAGCAATTGAAACTACGCTAAACTCCTTATACTTAGGAGAACAGCACAAAATGAGTTCAGGTGCGGAGAATATATTTTTCTCTAACCAGAGTAGCAACATTGACTTCTTCCCTATGTGGGGAGGTATGCGAGATCAGAGCAACCCTGCTAACCAAGGAGCCTCTGGAGTAATCTCACCAAGCGGTCGAATTTACGACGATATGACTACTATTCAGCTAAGAGGTACTCCAGTAGCAGGTACCGCTGTAGCGTATAACTCAGGAAACACGTTCGTTAATAACACCGCTGGCCTTGGTATTAAAACTAGACTAGCTGAGACTATCGACCCAACAGTTACTAAGTTGGAGTACAGACTGACAGTTGGGACGCTTCGCGTTTACGTACAAGAGTTAATCCTAGACTCCACTATGCACGATGGAGAAGATATTCAGTGGTGGTTTGACCATCCGGTTGAGATATTCTCTGGGACTACTATTGTCGCGGCTATACATAAGCTAGGCATTAATGACGATGTAGACCACGGTTACTTGCAAGTCCAAGCGGGAGATGACGGTACAGGTGTCTACTGGGCTGAGTTATATAACAGAGTATACCGAGATGAAGACCTAGAACTCATTAGCCCCTACTTAAAGTATCAAGCTATGGACTTCTCTTTAGACTCTTCAGGTACAACTATTGTATTTACTAATCAAAGCACCGGAGAAGTTTTACAGCCACACCCTGTTAACTTCTTAAAAGCTATTAATAACTCTGGGAATATACAGGTTAAAGTTAAAGACGGAGCTAAAATACTTATAGAAGGTTTGCCTGTATCTGGAAGCTACATAAGTAATACTCTAGTTAACTCAGATACAGACTTAGCAGTCAACCAGCTTAATGCTTTATTCACGCAATCAGGAGGAGCAACCGGACAAGTACCTGTTATTACATCTTCGTCGGCTGTGACTATGCAACAAGGTGACACACTCAACTACGAACTAACAGCCACTAACGGTGTTGCTTATGAGTGGTCTAACTTACCCCAAGGTATTACAACCGTTGAAGGCCACATTAGGAAGCTAATAGGCGGTTCAGGCTTAGCTCAAGGGACATACACCATCACAGCTAAGGCTATTAACTACTACGGTGTGGACACTGAAACCCTGACGCTTACTGTAACTGCACCTGCTTTCTCTAGCACTAAGTCGGTAGACTTTCAACAAACTGATTATATGGGAGCTAACGCAAATCTTTTAGATAGCGTATTAGGTCGGGTAGGTAACGGCTCTGGCTCTTCAGAAGCGTGGTCGATAAGCTTATGGTTTAAAGGCGGCACTGCTTCTAGTGGTCAAACTGTATTTTACTTCGGTTCAAACGACACTGCAAATGGCGGCTATATTGAACTTAGATATATAGGTAGTACTGATAAGTTTAGATTAAGATACGGCAGTACTAATAACCAAATACAGCAAACAACACCCTCGAACTCTGTACCTGCTAACACATGGAAGCATATTGTTGTGACCTACGATGGTGGTACAACAGGTGCTTCTTCTGGGTCATTGAGTAATTACTATTCAAGATTTAAGATTTATATAGACGGTACATTGCAGACAACCAGCAACTCCCATGTTAACTATGGCTGGAGTAGTGGCCTAACAGGTGTCAACCTTAGAGTTGGTAAACTTGTTAGCGGTAACACTATGCTAGGCTGTCGTATCCATAACCTAGCTGTCTGGGATAGTGACCAATCTGGAAATGTTTCTGATATCTATAATAACGGTGCCTCGCATAACCTAGAGGAACTAACAACCTCTCCTTCTCATTGGTGGAGAATGGGCGATGGAGATACTTACCCAACTATACAGGACAACGTAGGTACTGCTCATTTTGTTATGTACAACATGACTGCGGCTAACATTGTATCAGACGCACCTTAACAGCACAGCCACGCTAATCCTCCTTTCCTCATACAAGAGAGATAATATAATATGACACAGATTACCACTAAGAACAGTTCTACAGGTGCCTCAGTCCCAGCTACAGGCGACCTAGTAAAAGGCGAGTTAGCTGTAAACGTAGCTGACAAGAAGCTATACACCAAAGACGCAGGTGGCGCTATTGTCGAGTTAGGTACCAACCCTACGACTATAGACATCGATGCAGGTACTATTGACGGTACTACCATTGGCGCTACTACACCTTCTACTGGTGTGTTCACTAACGTCACTGGTACATTGCTTACAGCGGCACAGCCTAACATCACTAGCTTAGGTACTATCACCTCACTGGTCGCTACTACAGCAGACATCAACGGTGGTACTATAGACGGCACAGTCATTGGCGGCACGACTACAGCGGCTATCTCTGGTACTACTGGTACGTTCTCCTCAGGCATAGAAGTTACTGGCGATCTAAAGCTGGGCGATAACGACAAGGCTACGTTTGGTGCTAGTGATGACCTACAGATTTATCATGATGGGTCTAATGGTATTATTAATAATGCAGGCTCAGGTTCATTAATTATTCAAGATACTGATGGAACAGGTGACATCTATATAAGACCTAAAAGCGGTCAAACAGCTATTGCGGCATATAACGACAATACCGTCGAAATAGCGCACTCAGGAAACGTAAAACTATACACCACCTCCACAGGCATAGGCGTTACTGG
>TARA_R100000541_G_scaffold753_4_pt1 | contig 11418 bp, 21 predicted proteins | sample TARA_R100000541 | Tara Oceans TARA_R100000541 (sample SAMEA2621416) | marine metagenome | biome: marine biome (ENVO:00000447); feature: surface water layer (ENVO:00002042); material: "saline water (ENVO:00002010), including plankton (ENVO:xxxxxxxx)" | depth 5 m | reverse complement strand
ACACATCTGCTCACCATTTACATCTTCTATAAAGATCTCTCCTAGTACTCTACCATATTTACCTACGCCATGAGACTTAAGTCTAAAGTAGCCAGGTTTAGAACTTACTGTTTCAATAAGTTCTTTGTTTCTTGCTTTTGCTGCTAAGCCTTTTTTCTTTTCATCTAAATCTCTAGTTCTAGACTCCCAAGTATCAATTCCCATATATCTGATTCTTCTCTTTATCCAGATATCGAAACCTACATCAATCATAGCATCGATAGTATCGCCATCAACAACTCGATCTAATTTTGCTCTATAAATATACTTGTCCATGTTAACAGCAACTCCCATCTGGAGAACATGTTGCACTATTTACTTTACAAGCTTTACATTTACATACTTGCCAATATGCCCATGCCGCTGCTGCTAAAAGAAATGCTGTACCTGCTATAACATTAATGCCAAATAAACATCCAGCACCTATTGCTAATACATATCCACCATAACATTTGATATAACATAATATCATATCATACAATGATTTATTTTCTTTATACTCTGCTACAATCTTTTCATCTAATTGTGTTTTATCTAAAACTTTCTTAACAACTTTCTTTGCAGTCTTTTTAACCGCTGCTTTTTTAGTTGTTGCCTTTTTTGTTATTTTCTTAGCCATTTTAATTTTCCGTTATATTAATATTAATCTTCAGGTTCATAATGATACTTCAATGTAACCTTTTTTACTGCTTTTCCTTTTGATGTACCGTCTGCTATCAATTCTGATGGCACAATGTTATCTGGAGTTTCATACCAATATGCTATTTCATATCCCTTTCCATCTGTCCATGTAACTGTTAATCCTCTTGTATCTTCTGCATCTGCTTGCAATACTATAGTTTCTTTTGCTGGTAATATCATGTCAATAGCTTTCTTGCCAGCCTTTTCTGAATTACCTGTTTCTTGATTAAATACTTTCTTTGGAATTTCTTCCCACCCTGAGCCTTTAAGTAAGTCTTTTAGTTTTGGTGTTTTGTATTTTAGTGAATTTTTATTTGCGTCTGCCATTTTATTCCTCTTCTGAACTGCCTATTGCAGTTATTGGTTCTAATTGATCTGTTGTTTTAGTTAAACTATCTCCGGGTCTATATGTTGATCCTGAATTCATTACTGTATAAATTGCAACTGTACCCATATCATTAGGCAATTCCATTACCTTTTTAACTACTCCTATTGACCCATGATGTGGACATGATGAATTTTTATTCTTAACTATATCACCTACGCCAAATGTATAATGATGATCTTCATTAACCATTTCTTCTACAGGTTGTGCCTTAGCTGCTTTAATTTTTTCTTTTGATTTCTTGATAGTATTCTTCATTGCTGCTTGAGCGGCTTTAAATTTAGCTTTTGCTGAATCTATTTCTGCATTAGCCGAATCCATCTCTGCATCTACTTCTTCTTGACTAATTTCTGCAAGTATATCTTTAATAGATGGCATTACAGATTCTTTTGGTAATTTATCTGACTCTTTATCCTCTTCTGCATCTGCCTCATCTGATTCAGGTTCATCTGTAGCACCCATTCCTTTATTATATTGATCTAATTCTATAACATTATTATTTACTAGTAAATGTTCAACTGCAAAATAATCAAACTGTTGCATTTCACTATCTTCATCCATACCAAAACCATATGTAGGATCTTCTACATCCTCTGATTCAGTTATGATTAGATATCTACCATTAACATACACTTTAACTGGTACGCCTGTTAGAACAAATTGTCCTATTATAACATTATTAAATACTTTTGCTGGTTCCATTTATTTCCCTATTATCTTACTTAATTTAATTCTTCCTTCTCCAAAAGGTTCATCAAAATTAATTGTTCCTTGTGATAAAGCTTTATTAACATCTCCTTGTGGTGCTCCGGAAAAATCTGCTTGTGGCATTATCTTTCTAGGAAATGTACCTTTCATTGATTTAATTTCCTTATGGGCTACACCTATTTCAATTGCAATCTCAGCTGCATCTGGTAAAGCTCCGTTAGTATATTTATTAAACTTTTCTATTGCTGATTCAATCATATTATCTGCTACATAATTTTCAACTTCATCTGTACCTGTTGCCATTAAATCTTGTCCTTCAAAGTCTTTAGTAAGTACTTTACCTGCCTTTGCTGCAATAGCCATTTGCATTATTCTCAAAGCACCTTCTGCACCTTGACCTGTAGGTACTTCCATAATATCACACATCATTTTTGCATTTCTATTTGTCATAAAACATGAAGACCATCTATGATGTCCATCTAATATAAAAATCTTTCCTCCTACTTTTGCACACAATACTGGTGAACCTGGAGGTGGACCTAATTTAACTGGTGACTTAAAACATGAATCAATTACTTTAAATTTATCATATACTAAATCATCTAAACTATTGCCAAATCCTATTTCTGCCTGAGTTGGAAACATTTTAGTACATGACATATTTGCTGTTGAAAATTTAACTACTTCATCTTTAGGTTGGCCATCTTCTGCACCTTTAGATAATAAAGATTGCATATCCTCATCTGACGCTAATTTTTTTAACATACTAACTGATTGAGCTAGATTTGCAGACGCAACCTTTTTTATATCGTCAGCAGGTGCTTCTGATAATAATGATTTTAATTTTAACATGATATATCCCTTAGTCTTTATTTTAATATAAATATGCTATTGCTACTTATTTCCAAAGAATTTGTATGGCAACTAATGCTATGGCTAATATTAATGAAACTATTGTTTTAGCCGAAAATGATTCTCCTAACATGAGCCAAGTTAATATTGCAAATACTATCATTCCTAAACTAAATCCTACTAATCTTCCAGGCCATAATAATCCTCCAAAACCAGCTACCATATATTTGGTTGATAATATTAACAAATAGGATACCGGTGCTCCTAGGAGTGCTAATAACATTGGATTGTCCGAAAACCATTTCCATATAAATTGTCCATTGATTTGAAACCATATGAATATATGTGTTACAAAAAATAACAACATACCTACTACTAAACTATATACATTTACCATAACTTTATCTTTTCCAGTTTCTGAAGGCATGTACTATTTCTTCATCTACTGATTCTTGTTTAACTTCTTTTTTTACTCTCACTTCCGTTGGACTCATTACTTCTAATATCTCTAATATTTGTCTATACTGGCTACCTGATATTGATTCATTATCTAATGCTGTAGTAACTTTTTCTATAGCATATTGTTTATCATGGTCTAACCAAATTACAGCTTCTCTTAAAGCCTTTTCAAAGTGTTCTTTGGTATATAATGGTATCTGTCTTATATTGGAATCTAATGATATTTTACTCGAAGATCCTTCATTTCTACTACCTCTATATAACATAGAACCAAATCCTGTTCTACCCTTGCCTTCTAATCGTTGTAAATACTCTTTTGTATCTTTATTCTTAATAACTTCTATTTCTGAATATGTTGTTTTACCTGTGATGATTGTTCTTACCATATTTTGTTCCGTAGAAGAACATTCTACACATTCTATAGTTTCAGGTAATATTTTTAATCTAGCAATTGGAATTGGAGTATTACATTTGTGACAATCTCGTTGCATCTTTCTCATTTTTTAATTATATATAAAAATAAGAAATTTATTTCAATTAGGCAAATCTTTTTGAAGCTTTTTTACTTCTTTTTTCCTCGCCTCATATTCAATTGCCATCTAGCCATCCGTCCTTTTTCTCCTTTTGACTTTGCTAATTTAGCTAATTGAGTTAATGTAGCTCCTTTTGGAATGCCTACTCTTTTAGATATACCCTTTCTGCCAGGATTCTTTCCATCTGCAAAGTTTTCATTAACCGGTGTATTATCATGACCACATTTATGGCAGTTATATAAATCATTCCCCCCAGATGCTATAGTCCATGCCCATTTACAATTATCGCAAATAATATGAGTATCTGTTTTAAGCTCATCTAATTCATCAAATGGTTTGAACTCTGAAGTTCCTAATTGATAATGATCCGGTTTATGTCCTCTTGATAGTTTTGAATGGTAATCTATTTCGTTCATTGATGAATATTTTTTCCAATCCTTTTCTGCATTCCTAGCTTCTATCTCATGAGGATTGTTATCATAACCCTTTTCTCTATATCTTATATATTCATTATGATCTTGATGAGTATGTTCAAATTCATGTAGTACACTTCTGATAACATCTTCTTCGTTTTTCATATTAGTGTAATATATGTAAATTATATTATCTTCATACACCCATTGTGCTTTTGTTGTATCACTATCTTCGCCTGTCATATCATCAATACCACTTAATCTAGCATAAATATCATGATGTAATTGTATTTTTGGAATTCCTTGTTTGCCCTTCCCTCTATCTTGAACAATTTGAGGAAATATTTTATCTACAATTGACTGTACTTTGTTTTTAGATAATCCTTCTGATAATATGTCTTTTAATTTTATCGCCATGGTAACATTGTCAATCCTACTTTATTTAATACGAACTCCATAATCACTACAAAGGTTATTCCGCCTACTATTTGCCAACACCAATACTTCCAACCAGTTAAACCTTCTTGCCATTTACGAAACTTAGTTTTCTTTGACCATTCGTAAACTCCTAACTTGGTATTAATTTTATTAGCATACCAACCTGGATCGAATAGGTTACCAAACATTATTAATAATTTACGTATCATTCCCATTGCCTATTGAATCTATCTCTTTGGTCTTGTATAACATATTCTACTATATCATGTTTACCACAATGAGGACATGTAAGTTTTTCTATGTTTGATGCTTCATTTATTTTCCATTCACCCGCACATTTATTATTACTACATTTGTAGATATATGTATGGCGTATGAAAATTTTATGAGGCATTATTTTTTTAACATATTCTTAACCGAATCAGGCCCTGCCCACATTCTACATGACCAATATCCTGCTTTAGTTCTATCCTTTTTTTGATCACATTTATGTCTTGCTTTGAAAGATTTTCTTTTCTCTGGATCTTTTGTTTTAATACTTAAACCTGTACCATCACCAAATGTTACTTTCTTTACCTTATCTCCATCTTTAACATATACTTGGAATTTCTTATCTCCGGATATTCTAGATACTTTACCAATCTTTACTTTTCTTCCTTGGTATTCTGCTTCTAGGAACATTACTGGCTGACTATGTTCCCACATTTCAATTCCTAATGATTCACTCACCTTAACACATTTATCCTTACCATTTTCAGTACCGGCGTATCTATAACCGTTCCAACATGCTTTTCCATCTATACCTTTTTTCTTTGCCATAGTATTACCTTATTAATTTTGTTATAAATTTAACTCTAGGATATCTTCTTAACATATTATTTACGGCTCTAATATTTTTAGGACTATCATCCATAAAATATACTGTATCATATCCTTTTTTAATTTGTTTTTCTATCCAATCTGCTTTATGAATTGGGTTTGAACTTCCTAATGGAACTACATACGCATCCATGCCAATTGTTTTTAAGAAACTAGTAACTGGAAGTCCTATTCTTCTTGCAGTTAATATAGTTACCTTTCTAGCTCCTTTTGCAGAACGACTAGCTTTATCTAATTGCTTCCTTAACAAAGCTGCATTTTGTTTTATTAGTCTAGGATTTTGTAATTTCTTATCAAAATCTTTAAAATCAAATTGTTCGTCTGGTTTGGGTGTATATGTTGCAAACTCCGCAGGATCTAATTTTTTAATCGTACGACCATTACGTGTTACATATATCCAAGCATCAGACTTAGCTAATGTATCATCAAAATCAAATACCGATAATACTTTACGTTCCTTTAATATTTTTGTATTACTTTCTTTGATATCCGATGGGCTAATATAAAACGTATTACCGTCATGTGTTACGGTATATGAATTAAACATGGGAGTTGGCCCTTGTGTGACAGATAGTATTTTTACAGTCTCACCAGATTCTTTTAATTTTACCATATCACCAGATTTATATATACTGGCTTTATGTATAACTACTTCGTTTAATATGTTTTTTAGTTTAATCATTTTATATAAATATGATATTAGTCATTAATCATGGCTGCAATGATCACAATAACATTTCTCTCTAGGACCTGTTCTTGTAACTTCATTTCCCTTAGTATCTTTAACAGTAACTCCTGCTAAGGTTTTTGGTTTAACTATTATATCATCTATAGTTAAATCATTTATTTTACAATTGCAAGTTTCACAATGTTCTGTGATTGTTTGTACACCCTTTTTTATGACCAAACGAATCATTATGATATATCTTTACTTTCAATCAACGTATATGAAAATGAATTACCATGAATCTCACGAGCTGCTTGACATATATCTAAAAACTCATGCCAATCATCATTGCTACCAATTACTTGACAACCTGCCGACCATTTATCTACTCTGGAAGATTTTCCTCCTGCTCTGGAAGTTGCTCTATGAATATTAATTCCATATACTCCTTCTTTAACACTCTCCTCGATAAGATCATATTTGCCATCTAAGTTTGCATCTCTATAAACTTTAACTGGTTTCTTTTGTCCTAATGCTAAATATTTACCTTGATGTAGTCTCAATTTATGAGATCCTCTATATTGACCAGGCTTTAATATTGCAACACCATCCGGATTCAATATATTTTCTACCCAATGTGTTCCTGGATCTGTTGTGCATTTATATTCATGATACATCCATTCTCCATCTGCATTTTTATATGAAATAGTCATTAAGTCATCGAATGCATTTGTGACTCTTCCATTCGATTTGGAATTTCTAATCCCTATGATATTAACATCATATGATTTATTGTTATTATCATGAAAATATTTATAGCCCATTCCTTCGACTATGTTCATGACATCTTCTCTTGTATACATCAAAACTCTCCTTTATTAATTTGGTTTATAATAAATATCCTATGAGCGCTGATCTAATGGATTTTTTTTGTTTCGTTTGTTTCTTTTTCTAGAATCTCTTTGAAACTCTTCATTATGGTTATCTTTACGTTTAGGAAACTTCTCCTTATAAGGCTTATATTCTTCTAGCCTGTCTATTCTAATCTTTGGCATTACTCTTATATCTTAATTTAACTTACTTTTTCCCACTTACCATTATTTAATAACTTAAAGGTTGCAATATATTTTTGTTTCCATTGGTCTGGTTCTATAAGGCTTAAGAATATTTTTTTATTTTTGTTTTCATATAGATAATATGACTTACCAACTATTGGCTGAAAACTATAGTTTGCTGCATATACTAGACTTGTCCAATTATATTCATCAATAAGTTTCTTATACTCTTCCTTCAACTCATTTAATTTAGATTCAAAATAGTGATTTGCATCAGATGCCGAACTCTTGTCTACTTTTAAAGGTTCAAACTTTTGCCCATTTACAGAAGTAGGATATGATTTTTTATGCGCATCAAACTCACCTGTATCATAATTATATACTATATTATCTGGATATTTCTTTTTTATAGACATCTACTTTGTTTTATAAACTATTTCTTTTATACATTTCAATATCTTCCATTAGATAGTGCATATACAATACAGCCTTTTGATCATCACCTGCTTTAATAAATGTAATAACTTCTTTCATGCGGTCAATTATTTCTTTACCATCCATATTACTCTTGTATTCTAACTTTAAGTTTTTTAATTTTTCCTAAAAATCCTTCAATTGAATGGGACTTTGCTTTTTCATCTTTAATAATAATATGTCCTAGGACTTCATGATTCTGATCTACTGCATTTAATAATATGTTAAAGCCTTTACGTGCCCAAAATACTCCAAAGCCATTATCATCACCTAATTGATTTATATCATTAACTGTATCGGCTTCTGTATTGCCTGGGTATAAAATATAATATCTCATATTACTGCACGCCCTTCTAACTTCTCCCAATCTTTTTCTGACCGTACTTGGCAATTAGTTTCCCAAGCACCTTTCAATGTATTCATTTCTATACCATACACATCTCCTAATGATATAATTGCTTGTATATCCTTTGGAAAACAAGATCCTCCAAAACCCATTTTCCCATCCGGTCCTGGTACTGATAAATGACTATGTCCTACTCTTCCATCTCTAACAAATCCATCAACTGCAGTTTGCCAATCAACATTACATTTATCTGATAACATTTTCATTTCATTCATAAATGAAACTTTTGTAGCAAAAAAACAATTATTCATATACTTGATCATTTCTGCTGTTTCAAAATTAGTTTCGATACATGGAACTGATTGACCAAATCTCCATTTATAGAGTTCAGCTATTTTATTAGTAAATTTAGATTCTCCTCCTAATATAAATCTAGATTGATTGATAAAATCAAACTTGGCAGATCTCTCTGTTAAAAACTCCGGATTAAACACTAATGGTAAATTAGAGTATGCTTTTTGTAAGGCTCTCGTTGTTCCTGGTGTTACTGTAGACCTAATTAATATAATAGCATCATTTCTATATACATCGTCAATTGCATCCAATACCGATTTCAATATTCCTAGATGCATACTACCATCTGGGTTAGATGGTGTTGGCACTGATACAAATATAACATCTGAATTGTTAACTGTATCATCTAATGTATGTGTACTTTTTGCAGGATCTTTATCATAAGATCTTAATTCTGCATCACAGCCAGTTTGTGGAGAGAACCCATACTCAACAGCTGTTCCTACAAATCCTCTACCTATTACTCCTATTCTTTTCATGTTTATTCTTTATATTATTAATATTTTACTTCCACAATATACCTTCCTGTTTTAAAGTTTGGTATGCTAACTTTGGCAATACTTTTTGATTAAATAATTCACGTATTCTATCTTTATGGCTAGTTGGAGTTATCATATCATTAAATGATGAATCTGGATATCCTGTCAACTCTTTTAATGTATCCATATAATTAACATAACTTCCGACCTTTCTATCAAATTTATCTGATTCTGATATATTCTCCCAATATTCTAATTGATCCTTTAAAGGCCACATATCTATTGGAATATCTTTAGACTTTCTTCTATCTGATAAATGTTCTTTGTGTTTATTTTTTCTCTCTTGTTTCTGGATATATTTGTCCATAATATCCATAGACCTGTCTTTCGGAGACATTCCAATTGTTGATTTTTTACTCATTATCTACCATTTTTGTTGTTTATATATGTAATCTGCTAAGTCTATCTTAGGCTCCCATGCTAATATCTCTGATGCCAGAGAATGATCAGCTAAAGTATTTTGTGCTTCACCTGGTTTATCGGGTTGGTACCATGGCACTATATCAAATATTTTTGCTACTTCATTTATAGAATAATTTTTACCTCTTCCAAATTCAAAGTTATGTCCATATGCTTGTTGCTTCATTATTCTTATTAAACCATCTACAATATCACTTACATGGGTGAAGTCTCTACGCTTTTCTCCATCTCCGAATATATCACATGCTTTATCATTTTTAATATTATTCATCCAACGACCTATCAGTGTAGTGTATCCACCTTCAGTTAACTGATATGGTCCATATACATTATAAAATCTAGCTATTGATGCCTTTAAGTTAAAATGAGTTTCATATAATTTAATTATTTCTTCTCCTACATCTTTAGTAAATGTATATGGATTTGAAAATTTACCTGCATGATGTGATGACGATCCTGCATATATCAAAGGTATATTATTATTAGCACAATAATTTACAACATTTAAAGTTCCATTTGCATTAGTAGTAAAATAATTCTTAGGATCTTCAAATGAAGGTTGTATCCTTGCAACAGCTGCCATATGGAATATTACATCTGGTTTAGAAATATCATTTACTAATCCATCATATCCATCTATATCTCTAATATCATAATTATGATACTCACATCCATCTATATGATTTTCTTTTTTACCGGTAGTGTAGTTATCTATTGATATTACATGATGTCCATCTGATAATAATTTCTTGATTAAGTTTGTGCCTACAAAACCAGCTCCTCCTGTTACTAAGATATGCATATTAATTCCTTTTCATATGTTTCTAATTTAATTATTGTAATACGTAAATTTCCAAGATCAAAATTTCCTAGTTCTCCGCTATCATTAATAATAGCAGATATATTTTGAATATAATTAAGATCATCTTGACTAAATCTACTACCATCTATCTCAATAAGTATTCCATTTTGTTTTTCATTATCATATGGAAGTACTCTATCTGATAAATTATATGAAGTAAATGGCTGTTCTATTGTAATATATTGCATCCTATTGTTATCTGTATACATTATACTACACCATGGTTCAAGAACTTTTAACAGTTCTAAATTAGCATTCTTTATAATGAATCCAATGTCATACTTGGGAGGAATCATAGGTTTTAAATATTTATCATGTAAACAAAAATGTCCCCATTTTCTAATAAATTCTCTTGTTGATTTTTGATTTTGCTTTAACCATTCATCTGTCTCTCTATTCTTCATAAACACCTCACCATTCGGATTTCTTTTAGCTCCGTCAGCAAACCTTGAACCTCTACATGTCATATGATATACACATCCTCCCCATGTTTGTATAAATTTAATACCATTCAATTGAAACCTATTGAATATATCCGTATCTTCTTTTGATTGCGGAGCAAATAATGGGTCATGGCCTCCTATCTCTTGAAAGTCTTTTTTATAAAATGCCCATGGTGCAAATATACCTTCTGTTACTTTTGTTGCTTGATTCATTTGTACATCTTTGAACCACTCTAACATCTCTTGTTCTTTGAACTCTTCAGGCTCAATTCCAAAATCCATCAACATTTTCTCAGGCCCATCAGGGTGTAATGGCGGCTCTATTCTTGTAAGAGATACAATTGTTTTTTCTGTTAATTTATGCTCTATTTGATCTATTGCTCCGGGCATTAAATACATATCAGCATGATAGATCATACAAACTTCATGACTAGCAACTTCATTAACTAATCTATCATATAAAATTGTATGTCCTAATCTACTAGGTCCTTCATTTCTAATAGCTTTAAAATTAGAATCAATTTGCATCATTTCTAAACACCAATCCCATGTTCCGTCATTTGAAAAATCATCTGCAACACAGATTTCTACTTCATGTTTACCTTGATTCTTTCTAATAGAATCATATGACCATTTAAGATATTTTAAATTGTTTCTGCCAGGCTGAATTAAACTTATTTTCATGATAATGTTCTTTATAATTTTCTTTTGCTTTATTACTACAATATAAGTAAAATTTTTCATCATTCCTAAGCTTTTCGGCTATTTGTTTGGCATGATGTATATCACCTACATTTACTGTACAATCTGGATGGCATATCATTTGAGTATCTAGTCCTTCATATCCAATACATGGAATTCCTAGATATGC